>Ga0153940_1000070_pt1 | contig 66321 bp, 60 predicted proteins | sample TSNJ024MetaG_FD_104736 | JGI IMG/M metagenome (GOLD analysis project Ga0153940, IMG submission 104736) | Attine ant fungus gardens microbial communities from New Jersey, USA - TSNJ024 MetaG | ecosystem: Host-associated > Fungi > Mycelium > Unclassified | place: USA: New Jersey, Brendan T. Byrne... | reverse complement strand
TAGTCACTTTGATTTTACTACAAAAGAGAGCGTGATTCCTTATTTTATAGGAAAAATTAAAAACTTTTTTGTTGATAATTTATTGAATTTCAAGTTTCCGGTTGAAAACACGGAAACTCAAGAAGAAATATCAGTTGTTTTTAAAACGTGATATAGGTATAATAAAAGAGTTAGATATGGACAAACTAAGTAGGAGATTTTAATAAATGGCTGGAAAGAAGACCAACAAAAAGCAAAAGAGTGGTGTGCATTATCTGGATTACAGTTTAATTGCTGTATTGGTATTTCTGATCTGCTTTGGTCTGGTTATGCTATATAGTACCAGTGCATACAGTGCTCTGACTACATATGGTGACAGCATGTACTATTTTAAACGCCAGCTGATATTCAGCTGCGGGAGTGTTGTACTGCTGCTGTTTGTAGCCAGAATCGATTATCACCGTTACGGGAAAATAGCTGGTATATTATTTGGTGTGGCTATGTTTTTGATGCTGCTGGTGAGGTTTTCGCCATTAGGGGTGGAAGTGAACGGAGCTAGGCGGTGGCTGGAGATACCTGTTATTAATCAGCGCTTTCAGCCGGCTGAGATCATGAAGATCGCGGTGATTTTATATGTACCGGTATTAATATGCAGGATGGGGAAACAGATTCGAAATCTAAAAGGTATAATTAATATTTTAATCTGGGGCGGGATTGCCTTTTTTGGGATTTATTATCTAACCGATAATCTGAGCACAGCCGTAATCGTTATGGGCATTACCTGTATTCTGATATTTGTAGCCCATCCCAAGACGGCTCCATTCGTAGTGCTGGCTACTGCGGGAATGGGAGTACTGTTGATTGGGATTCAGATTCTGGGGAGAGTTCTGAAGACTAGTGATAATTTCCGGCTGCGCCGGCTCCTGGTATGGCTCCATCCGGAAGAGTATGCGGCTTCCGGCGGCTATCAGGTAATGCAGGGTCTGTATGCGATTGGCTCAGGCGGTTTTTTTGGCAAGGGATTGGGCAATAGTGCCCAGAAGATGGTCATTCCGGAAGTGCAGAATGACATGATCCTGTCGGTCATATGCGAGGAATTGGGAGTGTTCGGAGCGATCATCATATTGGTGCTCTTTGGACTGCTGCTATACCGCCTGCTGTTTGTTGCTCAGAATGCCGCTGATTTGTATGGATCGTTGATCGTAACGGGGATTTTTGCCCACATTGCCCTGCAGGTATTTTTAAATGTAGCGGTAGTGCTTAATTTGATCCCGACGACCGGGATCACTCTGCCGTTTATCAGCTATGGAGGAACCTCGGTGGTGTTCCTGATGATTGAAATGGGAATTGCCCTGGGCGTTTCCCGACAAATTAAATTTGAAGATTAATATACTGCGAACAATGAACCAAGCGCAGGAATGCAAGCATTTCTGTGTTTGGTTTATGCCACGGGATATTTGACTTTTGACAGAAAATGTGCTATGATACGTAAGTAGTATTTAATACTACATCAAATAGAAATGAATAGCACTTGTGTGCTAAGGGAGAGATTATGGATTATAAAGTAGTGGTTGACAGCTGCGGAGAATTGACATCGGCAATGAAAGCGACGAAGCAATACCAGACAGCACCGTTAAGCATTCTCGTTGATGATCATACGATTATTGATGATGAGAGGTTTGATCAAGCGTCATTTTTAGCAAAAGTGGCGGCCAGCCCCAATTGCCCGAAGTCGGCATGTCCTTCACCAGAGTATTATATGAATTCTTATCAGGGAGATGAAAAGAGGGTATATGCGGTAACCCTGTCGTCAGAGCTGAGCGGTTCTTATAATAGCGCTGTGCTGGGGAAGAACCTGTACCTGGAGGAATATGGAACAAAGGATATCCATGTATTTAATTCCCGGTCCGCCTCGGTGGGGCAGACCTTGATTGGTATGAAGATTGCAGCATGCGAAGAAGAAGGTATGTCATTTAGTGAAGTGGTTGACACGGTGGAAGCATATATCGCAGAACAGAACACTTATTTTGTATTGGAAACATTAGATGCCCTTCGTAAGAATGGGCGTCTCACAGGGTTGAAGGCATTGGTTGCCAATGCCCTTAATATAAAGCCGGTTATGGGAGCAACGCAACAGGGTGTTATCTGCCAGCATGGGCAGGCCAGAGGGATTAAGAAGGCGCTCGGAAAGATGGTTGACAAGATTGTGGCGGAGGTTAAACATCCGGAGGAAAAAATCCTTGCTATCGCCCATTGTAATTGTCGGGTGCGTGCAGAGACGGTAAAAGATATGCTGCAGTCCAAGCTTAAGTTAAAAGCCATATTTATTATTGATACCCGTGGGATCAGCAGCCTTTACGCAAGTGACGGGGGAATAATTGTTGCCGTATAAAGACTTGAATATTCCTGTGATATATGATAATATTGATATGCTAGGAATTGAAAAAGGAGCTTACCAGAATGAGTCAGGAAAAAGTAGATAAATATAAAGAACAAAAAGCAAATCGCAAAGAGATCATGAAAAAAGAAAAGCGGATGCGACGGATGAGAAGTCTGGTGGCAGCAGTGATCGGACTGGCGCTGATCGGCTGGATCGGTTATTCTGTATACGGCAAGTATCAGAATGCACAGCCGCGTCAGGTTGCGGAAGTGGATTACACCGCATTCCTGGAATATGTACAGTCACTCTCGGCGACAGAAGCAACAGAATAAGAGTATATTTGATAGATGATGTAAGAAGATGAAGAAGCAAGAAGCTTCCTCGTCTTCTTTTTTTGTGAAAAATAAAAAAGGGGTTGAAATTGGTGTAAAAGTGGTTTACAATGGTGTCAAGTGGTAGAAAGTGGTGGGAAGTGGTGGAAAGTGGTGAAACCAGTGGCAGACCACTCTGAAATGAGGTGATTTTCATGTTGTCAGGCGATTTTAATCACAGTATTGACGCTAAAGGCAGGTTAATCATCCCGGCAAAATTTCGAGATGCATTAGGAGAAAATTTCGTAATTACAAAAGGGATGGATAGCTGTTTGTTTGTGTATCCGCCGGACGAATGGAAAGTCCTCGAAGAAAAGATCAAAACACTACCGCTGACAAATAAAAGTGCCAGAGACTTCAAGCGTTTCATGTTAGGAAGCGCCGCAGAAGGAGGGCTGGACAAACAGGGAAGAGTATTGATTCCACCATCCCTGAGGGAGTTCGCATCACTGGATAAAGACGTTGTTCTGGTAGGGGTACTGGATAAGGTAGAGATCTGGGATAAAGCGAAATGGGATGCAAGCAATGCGGAAGTAGAAGATAACATTGAAGATATCACCAGCAACATGGAAGAGTTGGGGTGGAGTATATAACCTTGCGGAGTATCCGCTTTGATAAGGAAACACCGCAGCCACCAAGTACTCAATGCAGGAGATATATCATGGAATTTGGACACAGACCAGTATTGCTTAAGGAAACAATAGATGGTCTCCGCGTGAAGCCGGAAGGAATTTATGTAGACGGCACGCTGGGCGGAGGCGGACATGCCCGTGAGGTATGCAGACAGCTTACAGGCAAGGGGAGTTTTATAGGAATAGACCAGGATGCGGATGCCATCGAAACGGCACGTATCCGACTAACCGACTTCGGGGAGAAAGTTACAATAATCAGGAGCAATTATTGTGATATGAAGCCGGTGCTCCATGAGATAGGAATTGACAAGGTCGATGGGATAGTCCTGGATTTGGGTGTATCTTCTTACCAACTGGATACGGCAGAACGAGGATTTTCTTATACAAAAGATGCTCCTTTGGACATGCGTATGGACAGACGTCAGACAATGACGGCCAGGGACATCGTCAATACCTATGATGAAGGGGACCTTTTTCGGATCCTTCGCGACTATGGTGAAGACAGATTTGCGAAGAATATTGCCAGACACATAGTTCGTGAACGGGAAAAAGGTTCTATTGAAACTACAGTACAATTAGCAGAGATTATCGGACATGCTATACCAATGAAAGTACAAAAGACATCAGGACATCCGGCCAAGAGAACATTTCAGGCAATTCGGATCGAACTGAACGGAGAGTTAGAAGTACTTAGGCGTTCACTGGACGATATGATAGACATACTGAATGTAAATGGAAGATTGTGTGTGATCACATTTCATTCATTAGAAGACAGAATAGTAAAGAACATTTTCAGACAAAATGCAAATCCTTGTACCTGCCCAAGCGATTTTCCGATATGTGTATGCAAAAAGGTATCGAAAGGGCGGATGGTTCCAAGAAAACCAATTGTTCCGGGGGAGACGGAACAAGCCGAGAATCCGCGTTCTAAAAGCGCGAAATTGAGGATTTTCGAACGAATTTAGGGTTTAGCAGAGCAGCATAGAGGGAGAGTATTATGGCAAATTATAGAAAGCGTAATCCTAGCCGGGGCTATAGGGATAGTAGCTATACTGACAGACGGCAGGACTATGTCTACGGCAATGCCGTACGCCGCTTGGGAGTGGAGCCCCAGCGCCGGGAAACCGCAGCGCCGGTGCCGCCGAGGAGAGTCAGCCGGCAGGTGCGCAAAAACAGAAGCAGAGCGATGCGCATAAGCGCCGGTTACGTTGCATTTCTGGCCATTGCTGCGGTGATGGGGCTGGTGGTATGTGTTCAGTTTTTACAATTGCGTTCACAGGTAACCGTCCGTTCGAAGAACATTACAGCGATGCAGCAGGAACTGGTTACATTAAAAGATGAAAACAATACAAAGTATAATAATATTATGGATTCGGTAAGCCTGGAAGAAGTACGTGAACGGGCGATAAATGAATTAGGCATGATTTATGCTAAGCCCGGACAAGTTATAGAATATCAGAATCCGGAAAATGATTATGTTAAACAGTATGAAAATATACCGGAGAATGGTGTGCTGGCAATAAGCGGCAAAGTTTCCGACTGACAGAGGTATATACTATATGGCAGCAAAGAGGAAGAAAAAGAAACAACAAAATCCGACAAAGTATTTAAAACGAAAATTTTCTAAAACTATGCAGAAAAAGCTAGTAATGCTCTTTATGGCAGTGATACTAGCTTTTATTGTATTGGTAGGTAGAATTACATATATTAATGCTACTCATGGTGACAACTATACAAAGGTGGTCCTGGACCAGCAGCAGTATGACAGCCGGACGATACCGTTTAAACGCGGTGATATCCTGGATGCCAATGGTTCTAAGATCGCGACTAGTGAACGAGTATATAATGTTATCCTGGATGCTAAAGCACTGCTTAGTAATAAGGAAGAAGTCGTTGATTCGACCAAGCAGGTACTAAAAGAGTGCTTTGACATAAGTGATAGTGCAGTTCAGGGGATTCTTGATGATAACCCGACCGGACGGTATAACGTCATCCTGAAACAGGTCAGTTATGATGATGCCAAAGCATTTGAAGAAAAAGAGGAAGATGAGAATACGAAAGTTGCCGGGGTGTGGCTGGAAGAGGATTATGTCAGACGGTATCCTTATAATACGCTGGCGTCGGATGTTATCGGCTTTGTCGTTGATGGAAATGTCGGCAGTATCGGTGTGGAGGCCAGTTATAATTCAACCCTCAATGGAACCGATGGCCGGGAGTATGGTTATTATGATGATGCAACGGTGGAACGGATTATCAAAGAACCGGTGAACGGTAGTTCGGTGGTCCTGACTCTCGATGTGAATCTGCAGAGCATCGTTGAAAAACACATTGCGGCCTTCAATGAACAATACAAAGATAGTGAGAATCTGGGAGCTAAGAATATTGCGGTCGTAATTATGGACCCGAATAACGGGGGGGTTCTCGCACAAGGCTCTTATCCTGATTTTGATTTAAACAATCCCCGCGATCTGAGTGCTTATTACAGCCAGAGTGAAATAGAAGGAATGGATGATGAAGCATATCTGAATGCGCTTAACAGTCTATGGAAAAATTTCTGCATCAGTGATACGTTTGAACCCGGTTCAACGATGAAACCGTTTACGTTAGCGGCAGCGCTGGAAACGGGTGCTATCGATGGAAGTGAGAACTATTATTGCGGCGGGTTCCTGCATGTCGGTGACCATGACATTCACTGTGTAAACCGCAGCGGTCATGGTTACCTGAGCGTTTCAGAAGTAATAGAAGATTCCTGTAATGTGGGGACCATGCAGATAGCAGCAGGACTGGGAAGGGAGAATTTCACAAAATATCAGAGCATTTTTGGTTTTGGTGAATACACCGGTATTGATCTCCCGGGGGAGGGAGATACATCCGGTTTAGTGTATAATGTGCAGGATATGGGTGTGACCGATTTGGCTACGAATGCCTTTGGCCAGAACTTTAATTCGACAATGATGCAGTTGTCGGCCGCTTTCTGTTCACTGATTAACGGCGGTAATTATTATGAGCCGTATGTGGTACAGCAGATTCAGGATGAAAGCGGCAACCTGGTCTCCAATCATGACACAGCGGTAGTTAAGAAGACCATTTCTGAACCCACCGGTACTAAAATAAAAAGTTACATGCATAATGCCGTCGAAATAGGAACAGGTCAGAAAGCTCAGGTAGAAGGATATGCTATCGGCGGAAAGACCGGGACGGCAGAAAAACAGCCCCGGGATGCAAAAAAGTATCTCAATTCCTTTATCGGCTATGCGCCGCAGGATAATCCGGAATTCATGATATATGTCATCATTGATGAGCCCAATGTCGCAGATCAGGCCGCCAGCGGACTGGCCTGCACGCTGGCAGCGGACATTATGAAAGAGGCACTGCCTTACATGAATGTAACAAAAAGTGAATAGAACAAAAGAGAAATGGAATAACCTCATAAATGGATTAATAAGTTATAGCAATAGCATATGTGAGGTTTTTTATGAAAAATAAGACGTATAATAAAAGAAAGGTATTTGTCGTTTTTCTGATCGCGATCCTGTTGATCACGGGATTGATCGGCAGGCTAGTCTATCTGATGATTTTCGATGCGGAATACTATCAGAAGAAAGCCGAAGACCTTCATGAGAGGGAAAGGGACATTAAAGCGGCAAGAGGCGAGATTGTCGATGCCAATGGCGTAGTTCTTGCGACCAATAAGACAGTGTGTACCATTTCCGTCATACATAATCAGATTTCCAATAAAGAAGCGGTCGTCGAGATGCTTATGAAGGAGCTGGAAATGCCGGAGGAAGAGGTGCGTAAACGGGTAGAGAAGGTATCTTCGATCGAACGCATTAAAACCAATGTTGATAAAGAAATCGGCGACCGTATCCGGGAATATGAAATGGATGGGGTGAAGGTGGATGAAGATTTTAAACGTTACTATCCATATGACGAGTTGGCATCTACCGTTCTGGGCTTTACTGGCGGAGATAATCAGGGAATCATCGGACTGGAAGTAAAATATGAAGAATATCTAAAGGGTCAGAATGGTACTATATTAACGACGACCGATGCCAGGGGAATTGAACTGGAAGGAATTGCCGAAGACCGGATCGAACCAATTGCCGGAAAGACGCTGCAGCTCAGCCTGGACTATAATATTCAGTCATATGCCCAGCAGGCGGCACAGAAGGTAATGGAAGAGAAGAAAGCGGATGCCGTTTCCATTATCCTGATGAACCCTCAGAATGGTGAAATCTATGCGATGGTCAATCTACCGGAATTTAACCTGAATGATCCTTATACATTGAATAGCGGGACCGATACAGCGGAACTAAGTGATGAGACGAAACAGGACCTGCTCAATCAGATGTGGCGGAATCGCAGCATCAACGATACTTATGAACCAGGGTCAATATTTAAAACGGTGACCACCGCGGCATGCCTTGAAGAGGGGGTGGTATCGCTGGACGATACCTTTGGATGTCCTGGATATAAGATTGTCGAAGATCGGAAGATCCGTTGTCATAAAGTTGGCGGGCATGGTGGTGAGACATTCAAAGAAGGGCTGCAGAATTCATGTAACCCGGTATTTATGGAAATCGGCATGCGCCTGGGATCAGATAAGTTTTACGACTATTTCGAGCAGATTGGTCTGCTGGGGAAGACTGGTGTGGATCTGCCGGGAGAAGCGTCTACTATAATGCACAAGAAAGCAGATATCGGACAGGTCGAACTGGCTACGATGACTTTCGGACAGTCATTTCAGATTACGCCGATGCAGATGGCGACTACGGTGAGTTCACTGATAAACGGCGGAACCCGGGTAACACCACACTTCGGAGTGCAGATACTGGATGAAGAGAGAACGGTTGTAGAGAAATTTAGATATGAAGAAAATATTGAAATAATCTCGAAAGAAACTTCTGAGTTGATGCAAGAATTATTGGAAAGTGTGGTTTCAGAAGGCGGTGGTATAAATGCTTACATTGAGGGATATGAAATTGGCGGGAAAACGGCTACTTCGCAGACCCTGCCCAGAAGTGCGAACAAATATATATCTTCATTTGTTGGGTTTGCTCCGGCTGATGATCCGCAGATATTGGGCATGGTTCTGATCTATAATCCGCAGGGAGTATACTATGGCGGAACGATTGCAGCGCCGGTAATGCGCGATATATTCGATAATGCTCTGCCTTACCTCGGATACGAAAAAGACGAAAGTCTGATTACCGAAAAAGAGGAGTAGTAGGTTGAAAATGAGTTCAAAATAGAGTATACTATCAAAGGTCATACTTATTAAGCTACTAACGTTTAATAAGACATGTAAATAATTGACAAAAGAATTAAAGGGGTGCTTTATGAATTGGATGAGATTATTGCCGGTGCTGATTGCATTTGGCTTGAGTGTACTGTTAGGGCCAGTTGTGATTCCTATACTTAGAAAATTAAAGATGGGTCAGACCGAGAGGAAAGACGGTGTTGCCTCACATCTGGAGAAGACGGGGACACCGACGATGGGCGGAGTTATCATTTTGGGAAGTATTGTGGTAACCTCTCTTTTCTACGTTAAAGATTATCCTAAAATTATCCCTATTTTATTTGTAACATTGGGGTTTGGACTGATTGGCTTTTTAGATGATTATCTGAAGGTGGTTATGAAGCGTTCCGATGGTCTTTACCCCAAGCAGAAGATGCTGCTGCAGATTGCTGTAACCGGAATTTTTGCTTTTTATCTTTACCGTTCTACCGATGTTTCGCTGGCTTTGCTGATACCGTTTTCCGACGGTAAATACTGGAACATCGGATGGTTGGCCATACCGGTGCTTTTTATTGCGGCGATCGGAACCGTCAATGGCGTCAATTTTACTGATGGTCTGGATGGGCTGGCTTCAAGCGTAACCGTTTTGGTTGCGACCTTCTTTACCGTGATTGCGATAGGGACGAAAAGCGGGATTGAACCGATTACCTGTGCGGTAGTTGGGGCGCTTCTTGGATTTTTGCTGTTTAATGTGTATCCTGCGCGGGTATTTATGGGTGACACCGGGTCGCTGGCGTTAGGCGGTTTTGTGGCTTCGACTGCTTATATGCTACAGATGCCGCTGTTTATCCTGATTGTTGGATTGATATATGTTATTGAAGTACTTTCGGTTATGATCCAGGTTACCTACTTTAAAAAGACCGGCGGAAAACGAATTTTTAAAATGGCCCCGATCCATCATCATTTTGAATTGTGCGGATGGTCAGAAACCCGTGTAGTAGCAGTATTTTCGATTATTACTGCAGCTTTGTGCATCGTCGGACTGATGGCGGCGTGATGGAGGGAGCATTATGAATTTAAAAGGGAAGAAGGTTCTGGTCTTCGGTACTGGTAAGAGTGGGATCGGAGCCGCCAGATTATTGATAGACAAAAACGCTGACCTGATTTTATATGATGGCAATGAGCAGCAGGATGCCGGCAACGTTCGGCAGCAGCTTGAATCCGGTCAGGATGTGCAGGTGGTGCTCGGGGATCTGCCGGAAGCGGTGTTGACCAGTCTGGATCTGGTAATATTGAGCCCCGGTGTGCCGACCGATCTGCCGCTGATTGATAAAATGAAGCAGAAGGGTATCCCGATCTGGGGTGAAGTAGAATTGGCCTACGTATGTGGTAAAGGAGATGTTCTGGGAATTACCGGAACCAATGGCAAGACGACCACAACCGCATTGTTAGGGGAGATTATGAGCCGGTATAATCCCGAGACATTTATCGTCGGTAATATCGGTAATGCTTATACGACCGCAGCTTTATCCACGACTAAGAACAGTGTGGTGGTAGCAGAGCTGAGCAGCTTCCAGTTAGAAACGATTCAGACATTGCGGCCGAATGTAAGTGCGATACTGAACATTACACCGGATCATCTTGATCGTCATCATACAATGGAAGCCTATATTGCGGCGAAGGAGAACATCGCCAGAAATCAGACGGCTGAAGATATCTGTATATTGAATTACGAAGATGAAGTATTGCGGGAATTCGGTGAAAAGACCAGCGCTTCTGTTCTATATTTCAGCAGCGCGCGTAAACTGAATAAAGGCATTTATTTAGAAAATGGTAATATGATATATAAAGATACCAAAGAAATTTCCATTTGCCATGTAGATGATCTGCAGCTATTAGGAACCCATAATCATGAGAATATTATGGCTGCCGCAGCGATGGCCCTGTCCTATGGTGTGCCGCAGGAGATTATCCGCGAAGCGGTAACCGGGTTTAAAGGGGTGGCTCATCGGATCGAATATGTCGGCGAACGTTATGGTGTCAGATATTATAATGATTCCAAAGGAACCAACCCGGATGCGGCGATCAAGGGGATTCAGGCGATGGCCCGGCCGACCTGGCTGATCGGTGGGGGTTATGATAAAAATGCGTCTTATACGGAATGGATTGAAAGCTTTGGCGGAAAGGTAAAGAAACTTATATTGCTCGGGGCTACCCGGGAAGCAATTGCAAAAGCGGCAAAGGAAAAGGGATTCACTGACATTGTCATGACCGATACTTTAGAAGAGGCGGTGGCACTATGCCGTCAGCTGGCGAAACCGGGAGAAGCGGTGCTATTGTCACCGGCCTGTGCCAGTTGGGGAATGTTTAAGAATTATGAAGAACGGGGCGATAAATTCAAAGAACTTGTAAATTCTTTATAAGGAGTGAAGATATTTGACGCTGCGAGGCAAGAAGAAAGGGTATGACTATACGCTTTTGGCAGTTGTGTTTCTGCTGGTCATTATCGGGCTTATCATTCTTTACAGTACGAGCGCCTATAATGGCAGAGTGAAATTCAACGACTCATTTTACTATATGAGAAAGCAGGCCGTTGCAACAGTCCTTGGAATAGTCCTGATGTTTGTGGCTGCGAATATTGACTATCATGTATGGGAACACGTAGCGGTGATTGGGTACATAGTTGCAATATTGCTTTCGTTGGCAGTCATGTTTATCGGTGATGAATATAACGGGTCCAAAAGATGGTTGTCTTTAGGGCCCGTTTCGTTTCAGCCGTCCGAGTTTGCGAAGGTGGCGGTGATCGTGTTCCTGGCCTGGCTGGTGACCAGGAACGTAAAAGACATGGCGAAGATGCGGACCCTGATTAAGGTTATGCTGGTGCTGATGCCGATCGTGGGGTTGGTGGGGGCGAGCAATTTGAGTACGGCGATCATTATTTTGGGGATTGGAATTATCCTGGTCTTTGTAGCCAGCCCGAAATATGCTCAATTTTTATGGATGGGCGGAAGTGCTATCGGTTTCATGGCGGTCTTTCTGGCACTGGAGAGCTACCGTTTGGAACGGCTGGCGATCTGGCGTAATCCGGAATTATATGAAAAGGGGTATCAGACTCTGCAGGGGTTGTATGCGATTGGCTCCGGCGGACTGTTTGGCCGGGGACTGGGAAACAGCATCCAGAAACTGGGGTTTGTTCCGGAAGCGCAGAATGATATGATATTCTCGATCATCTGTGAAGAGCTGGGACTTGTAGGTACTTCCTTTATCATCATTTTATTCCTGATTCTGATATGGCGTTTTTTTGTGGTCGCGACCCATGCCAGTGACCTGTTTGGGGCGTTGATTGCCAGCGGAGCGCTGGCTCATATTATGATCCAGGTAATATTGAACATAGCAGTTGTGACCAATACGATTCCAAATACAGGAATCACCCTGCCTTTTATCAGTTACGGCGGGACATCGGTGATGTTCCTGCTGGCGGAAATGGGACTTGTCCTCAGTGTATCTAATCTGATAGAATGATACCAAGGGTCAAAAGGTCATGCGTTTCATGCTTGCATGAAAAAGCATGACTTTGGGACCCGTAAAACATGAGAAAGTAGCCCGAATAGGGCGGATTTCGAATGTTTTTAGGATTGTGGGAGCACAAAGTGCGCAGCAATCCGCAGGTATCAGTGGTCAAACGCAAGGAGGTTCAAAGGATGAAAGCAAAGAAAAGAACGAAGAGAGGCCGCCGCGGGCTGATGATCACCGGAATAGTGGTGCTGGCAGCAGCAATATTGCTAATGCTGTTTTTATTGATGTTTCAGGTGAGAAAGATCGAGGTGACGGGAAATACATATATATCAGAAAATGAAGTGGTTCAATGGATACAATTAGATCCGTATGGGTCTAACTCATTTTACTTATGGGCAAAATATAAATATACCGAACCCACTCAGCATTCCAGTCTGGAAGCGGTGGAAGTGAAATTGAAAAATCCCTGGACCCTTTCAGTACGGGTGTATGAGAAAAAGATGGTAGGATTTGTTTGTTATGGAAATGATTTTGTTTACTTTGACCGGGAGGGGAAGGTACTGGCAAAGGATCAGGAATTCCGCGACGGGGTGCCCCTTATCGAAGGACTGACCGTCAGCGGGGCAGAATTATACGAGATCCTTCCGGTGGAAGATGAGACCATTTTTAATGTTATTCTGGAGGCCACCCAGATGCTGGCAAAGTATGAGGTGACGGCTGACCGGATCGTCAGCAAAGATTCAGAGTTGTATCTGTATTTTGACAGCATCTGCGTGCAGATCGGAAACAGCAATCTGGAGAACCGGGTCATTCAGATCCCGCCGATCCTGGAAAAGTTGGATGGCAAGCGGGGGCTTCTGCATCTGGAAAGTTATCAGAACAACGACAGCATGATCAGTTTTGAAGAAAATGTATGGCCCGAAGGGATGCAAGATGAAGAAGAAACTGAAAGTGATCAAAATGAGTAAAAAAATTATGAAAAAGGGAAAATGCTATTGATATTTTGCAGAAAAGACTATATTATAGAGTATATGGCAAAATGCACATATTGTATATAAAAGGGATGTATAATATAATTAAGAGACAAAGGAGGAAAAACTCTTGTTAGAAATTAAAACAAACGAATCAGAAGCAGCTGCAAAAATTATCGTCATCGGTGTAGGCGGTGGTGGTAATAATGCTGTGAATCGGATGATTGATGAACAGATCGCCGGTGTGGAGTTTATTGCGATCAATACCGATAAGCAGGCGCTTCAATTATGTAAAGCACCAACATTGATGCAGATAGGGGATAAATTAACGAAAGGACTTGGCGCCGGAGCGAAGCCGGAGATTGGTGAAAAGGCGGCAGAGGAAAGTCAGGAAGAGATTTCAGCAGCTCTTAAGGGGGCTGATATGGTATTTGTAACATGCGGTATGGGCGGTGGAACCGGAACCGGTGCGACCCCTGTAGTAGCGAAGATTGCAAAGGATCTGGGGGCGCTCACGGTAGGTGTTGTTACTAAACCTTTCCGTTTTGAGTCAAAGACCAGAATGAATAATGCCCTTGGAGGAATTGAGAAGCTAAAAGAGAGTGTTGACACTCTCATTGTAATTCCGAATGATAAATTATTAGAAGTAGTAGATAGAAGAACAACTATGCCGGAGGCACTGAAAAAAGCTGATGAAGTATTGCAGCAGGGGATTCAGGGGATTACTGATCTGATCAATGTTCCTTCATTGATTAACCTTGACTTTGCTGATGTGCAGACTGTTATGACTGATAAGGGTGTCGCCCATATCGGTATTGGACAAGGCAAGGGCGATGACAAGGCATTGGAAGCAGTTAAGGAAGCGGTTGCAAGTCCGCTTTTGGAAACGACCATTGCCGGAGCATCTCATGTTATCATTAACGTATCCGGCGACATCACTCTTATGGATGCCTCTGATGCGGCTGAGTATGTTCAGGAGCTAGCCGGTGAGGAAGCTAATATTATCTTTGGTGCGATGTATGATGACAGCAGACCGGATGAAGCGACCATCACTGTAATTGCAACCGGTTTGCAGAATTCAAGTGGTTCTGCATCTAAGCTTAAGAGCAGACTGGAAGCGAAGTCAAATGTCAGAAGCGGTGCTCCTAATTTTGGCGGTTACGGTAATACCGGTGCCAATACGGCAATGCCAAAATTGGATTTCGGTGTGCCAGGCCAGAACAGCGGGGCAGCAAAACCGTATGGACAAGGCGTGCCAGGTGAAGCACCGGAAGTAAAAGCACCACAGCCAAAAGCAAAAGAACAGTCGATTAAGATTCCTGATTTCTTTAGGAAGTAAATTAAACATATAATATTTTAGAAGGGAGTCGCTGCACTGACAAGTGTTTGCGGCTCCCTTTTTTGCATAGAAGCAAAGACCAAGTGTCTTAGCCAACACTTTGCCAATGGTGTCAGGAAGCTATGCTAGGTCAGGCCGCAAAGAAAAGGGAGTCGGAAACACTTGTCAGTGCAACCAGGTTAATGAGGTTGGAAGTTTTCTGACTTCGTGAAATCGATGAAATAAATTAACCGGTGGTATTTTAATGATAAATTACTGCAAAAAACGACGGTATATGTTCCGTGGGTTATGGGGAATAAACTCGAAATAAATAGGATAAAAATTTAAAGTGATTACATACGGCGCGGTATCGACTGTTAATCAATAATGGTCAGTGTCGAAAAAATATCAGGTCTCTCCGTCAGCTTCTGACAAAAATTCTTCACCTCAAAATTTATAATAAATCTTGCTTAAGTACCAAATCGATTTAGTATCTAAAGATGAAATGGAAGAAGGTTGGAACGTGTATTATGAACTATACATAGATGTTTTGTTTTTGGTCAATTTTATGATGGATTACCTGTTGCTTCTCACTACAAAAAAGGTATTGAAATGTTCTGCCACTCATTTGAATATCTGTCTGGGAGCGCTGACAGGTGCACTAGCCACTTGTGTCATCATATGTTTGCCGATTCCATATGCATTTATCAAACTCATATTGTTCCATACGATCGTAAATACATGCATGATTAAAATTGGTCTCAGGGTAAGAGGGATCAGTAAATTTTTGAAAGCTTTTTTATTGTTGTATATCAGCGGTATTCTTTTTGGAGGAGTTCTGACGCTGGTGCAGCAATATGTTAGAATCGGCAGCCTGTTCTTTGCGATAGCCGTTGCCGGCTATTATCTGATACAGGGAATATGGTGGCTGATCCTGAAGATTCAGAATATAAACCAGTATAATTGTCAAGTGTTGCTTTTTATCGACAATAAAGAGTATAAACTGACAGCATTGATAGATACCGGTAATAGGCTCACCGATCCTCTGACGCACCAGCCAGTGTGTCTGGTGGAACGAAAAGCCATAGAGATTACATCCGGGCAACAGCAGAATCATGAGATGCGCTATATTGCATATCAAAGTGTGGGCTGTCCGGGGGGGATGATACCAGTTATGAAATTTGACAAGATGTGTATACATCGGGAGGAAGATTATTGGGTGGAAAATCCGGTAATCGGCCTCTGCGAAAATGTGCTTTCAGCGGAGGAAGAATATGAAATGATATTGAATCCTGATGTATTCTAGGAGGAATAGCAACATGGTAATTAAAATAGCTGTACCAAATCAATTTAAATTAAAAGTGATGTCCAGTTTCCGGACACTTCTGTTTCCGGATAACAAAGAGATACACTATATAGGAGGCTCGGAAGTTTTGCCGGCACCCTTGGAAACAAAAGAAGAGTCTCGTGTTATCGGCAATCTGGGAACTGAGTTTGATGATGAAGCCAAGAAGACTCTGATCGAACATAATCTGCGTTTAGTCGTATACATAGCCAAGAAATTTGATAATACCGGTGTGGGAGTTGAAGATTTAATTTCCATCGGTACGATTGGATTGATCAAAGCGATCAATACATTTAACCCGTCCAAGAATATTAAATTAGCGACTTACGCATCACGCTGTATTGAAAATGAAATATTAATGCACTTACGGAGGAATAATAAGACTAAACTGGAAGTATCCATTGATGAACCGCTAAATGTCGACTGGGATGGCAATGAATTACTGCTCTCTGATATTCTCGGAACCGAAGAAGATACCATTTATAAAGATTTAGAAACCGAGGTGGAGCGCAAATTGCTGGTCAAAGCGATCAACCGGCTGACACCGCGGGAACGTAAAATTATTGAAATGCGCTTTGGTCTGGGGACACCGGATGGTGAAGAAAAGACCCAGAAAGAGGTAGCGGATTCTCTGGGAATTTCCCAATCTTATATCTCACGGCTGGAGAAAAAAATCATGGTCAGACTGAAGCGGGAGATCGTCCGTTATGACCAGGCATAATGAATAAAGCCCCCCTTTTCGGAGGAAAGATGATATAATAAAATCATCAGAAAGGGGTTGATGCGATGAAACTGACATTTATCGGAGCTGCTCATGAAGTGACAGGAAGCTGTCATTACCTGGAGGCGTGCGGGAAGCATATCCTGATCGACTGCGGTATGGAGCAGGGAACTGACTACTATGAAAATCAGCCGCTGCCTATACCGGCAGAGCAGATTGATTATGTGCTGTTGACACATGCCCACATTGACCATTCAGGCTATATACCGAAGCTGTGCCGAAATGGATTTGAGGGAAAGATTATCACAACTTTGCAGACCGCTGAACTCTGTGATATCATGCTGCGTGACAGTGCCCATATCCAGGAATTTGAAGCGGAGTGGAAAAACCGGAAGAACAGACGGGCCGGCCGGGAAATGCAGGAGCCGGTATATGAAATGCAGGATGCATTAAATGCGATTGAGCTGCTGGTACCGTATGTTTATGACCAAAAGGTATCGATTTGTGAAGGCATTCAGGTACGGTTTACCGATGTAGGTCATCTACTGGGATCAGCCAGCATTGAAGTATGGATTATTGAAGAAGGGATTTCACGGAAAATCGTATTTTCCGGTGATATAGGTAATTATGACCAGCCGATTATCCGTGATCCGAAGCGGATTGAAGAAGCGGATTACGTTGTTATTGAATCTACGTATGGTGACCGTCTGCATAGTGACAAAAAACCGGATTACGAAGGTGATTTTGTCCGGATTCTGCGTGAGACGTTTGACCGCGGAGGCAATATGGTGATTCCGGCTTTTGCAGTTGGCAGGACTCAGGAGCTGCTGTATCTTATACGTGAGATTAAGGCTGGGAAATTACTGCCGGAATATCCGGACTTTGAAGTATATGTAGACAGTCCGCTGGCGATTGAGGCGACCAGAATTTTTCATGAGGCGCAGACCGTTTGCTTTGATGAAGAAGCCACCGCACTGGTTAATCAGGGAATTAATCCATTGGTCTTTGACGGTTTGAAGATTGCGGTTACCAGTGATGAATCCCGGCAGATTAATTTTGATAAGAAACCGAAAGTGATTATTTCCGCTTCCGGCATGTGTGACGCCGGAAGGATTAAACATCATTTGAAACATAACCTGTGGCGGAAGGAGTGTACCGTTTTGTTTGTTGGCTATCAGGCGGCAGGAACGCTGGGCCGGCGATTGGCGGATGGTGCCCGGCAGGTGAAGATATTTGGAGAGCCGATTGGGGTCAATGCGAGGATCGAGAGTCTGCAGGGGATCAGCGGTCATGCTGATAAGAATGGACTGCTGAACTGGCTGGGCGGATTTAAGAGTGATGTCAAAAGAGTATTTGTAGTACATGGCGATGATACCGTAACCGATATATTTGCCCGAACTATTACTGAAAGTTATGGATATCCGGCTCTGGCTCCGTATTCGGGTGGATCGGTGGATCTGGCGGCCAATGTCGTCATCAGCGCCGGTGAACCGATACTGGCAAAAAGTGCTTTAAAAGCTTCGGCCAGAAAGGCTGCTGAAGCTTTCAAACGGGTTGTTCAGGCAGCAGACCGTCTGATGCAGGTAGTACTTAAAAATGAAGGATTAGCAAATAAAGATCTGGCTAAATTTGAAGCCCAGATTCAGAATCTGGCGGATAAATGGGACAGAGATTAAGTTGAGGGGTTGACATGATTTGTCAACCCCCATTATTTTTTATTTTTTAAAAAAAATTGAATATTAAAAATGCTTAGTGAGAATTCTGTAATTATACTTATTGAACTGCTAGTGTTTCAATAGGGGCAAAGAAATATTTTACAGGAGGTATCTTGCTATGGCTCTTAATAAAGTGGAAATATGCGGGGTCAATACAGCGAAACTCCCGCTTCTGAAAGAAGAAGAAAAGGAGGCACTGTTTGCCCGTATCAAAGAAGGTGATGAAGAAGCAAAAGAAGAATATATCAAAGGGAATTTAAGACTGGTTCTAAGTGTGATAAAGCGTTTCTCAAATAGCAATGAGAATCCCGATGATCTGTTTCAGATCGGGTGTATTGGTCTAATTAAAGCAATCAATAATTTTAATACGGAATTAAATGTAAAATTTTCCACTTATGCGGTGCCGATGATTATCGGCGAGATCAGACGCTATATGCGTGATAATAATTCCATCCGTGTGAGCCGTTCGCTGCGTGATACGGCCTATAAGGCAATTTATGCAAAAGAGAGCTATATGAAGCGGAATCTCAAGGAACCGACTGTGCAGGAACTAGCGGAAGAGATCGGGATATCGAAAGAAGATATCGTCTTTGCGCTGGATGCCATCCAGGCGCCGATGAGTCTCAATGAACCAATCTACAATGATGGCGGTGATGCATTTTTTGTGATGGATCAGATCAGTGATAAAAAGCACAAAGAAGAAAACTGGATTGAGGATTTATCGCTTGAAGCAGCAATGGAACATCTGGGTGAACGCGAGCGTTATATTATTAAATTACGTTTTTTTCAAGGCAAGACCCAGATGGAAGTAGCAAGGGAAATCAATATCTCCCAGGCTCAGGTGAGCCGGCTGGAAAAGAATGCCCTGCGGGTCATGAAGCAATATCTTAATATGTAATGATACCAGGGTCCCAAGGTCAAAATTAAAGGTAACAGGAGAATATAATGAAAGAGAGAATCATAAAGATCGCAGCCCAGAGCCTGATCTTATTTGCAGTGATCGCGGTATTGGTTGCGCTTTATACCGGAAGCGCGGCCCGGGCTGAGGAACCGGATGCCGGTCAGTTGAGTGTTGCGGTGATCGATAAAAGAGGAGTGGGTCAGACCCGGAAAGAAATTGAAAGCGGAATGAATGATGATGTAACATATGATCGGGAAACTAAAACATTGTCCTGGGAAATTGGTGATGATTATGAATTACTGGAAGATTACACCTATTACATTACCTTCAAAGTAGAGGACGGAGAGGTCAGGCGGACGGAAGCTAAAAGATGAAAAGAAATCTTTTCATCTTTTTTTGTTTTTTAGTTGAAATTTATATCACTTCATACTATGATTATTTCAGGAGAATAATAAAGTAAATAGTTGCATGTATATTTGAGTGGGGTTACACATATCATGTAACACCATACAACCATTATAATTATTAATGTAATGATTGCCGAAAGCTGTCCTCCATTGACAATGGAGGGGAATCTAAAACAAAACAAACATAAGGGAGGAAATATAAATATGTATGAGTATGATGAGGAATGTTTGCAGACGTTTTTAAAGAAGCAATCACAGTTATTTGAGGATCCGGTGGCTGAGACTTTGCCAGAGGCGGAAGCATTTCTGGAAGACTGTCTGGCCGTCGTGTTAGAAAATCTCAATGAAGTGAGAGAGTATTTTGAAGAGAATGGCATGGATATAGGCGGTATGAATGATGAAGAATTAGAAGAAGCATCAGAGGTGTTTCTCCTGCCCAGCGGACAGTATTTGGTTGTGGAAGGATAGCAGTAAATATGAAAGCCGTAGTCAATCGACTGCGGCTTTATTTAATGCATCGCTTATTGCATTCGTAATGACTTGTGAAGTATAAGGATTGTCTTCTGAGAGGATGATATTATCCAGAGATTGTTGTTCATATACCTGATCAGCGATCTCTTCTAAAGTAGGCTGGATCAGCGGATACATCGTAGTGATCGTTTCGTCCAGGTTGGCAAACCGGATCGAATTTATGTGCGATTCATCTACGGTAACTTCCACTTCCAGTGCGGTGCTGTTCAGCGTCAGTGATGAAGTATACACGCCCGATGTGTATTTCTGCTCAGTGACACTGTCCTTTTTGCCCCATGGAGCAAACATAAACACAAGCAGTAAGATCAGCAATATGCCCAATATGACAAAAACAGTAGTGTAAATGATTTCTTTCATATGCAGGACAACGATTTTGGTTTTGGAACTCATACAGGCCTCCTATGTATGCTTATTGAACTATGTGTTCCATAAGACATGTGAAATTATTATACTTTCTATAATGTATGAAACGGGATGAGGATTTATTCATTCGGATTCACTATCGCAGCAGGATATTTTTGTGGTATAATATGAACACTTGAAATGAGAAAGAGGAGTGCGAAATGTTTATTATAGCAGGGTTAGGAAACCCCACCATGCAATACGAAAAGACAAGACATAACGTGGGATTTGAGGTCATAGAGGTACTTGCCGGCCAATATAATATATCAGTGGAAATGCGTAAGAGCCGGGCCTATATAGGAAAAGGAATCATCGAAGGCCACAAGGTGATATTAGTGAAACCTCAGACCTATATGAACTTAAGCGGTGAGAGTATCCGCAGTCTGGTGGATTACTATAAGATCGATGAAAAGGAGCAGCTGCTGGTCATGTACGATGATGTCAGCCTGCCGCCCGGACAGCTTAGGATCCGTAAAAAAGGAAGTGCCGGAGGTCACAATGGAATGAAGAATATTATTTCCCATCTGGGTACTGACATATTTCCCAGGATCAAGGTGGGAGTGGGAGAGAAGCCGAAAGGATATGATCTGGCTGATTATGTGCTGGGCCGGTTTGTCAAAGAAGAGCAGGAGATTATGGAAGAGGGTTATAAAAAGGCAGCAAAAGCAGCGGTTCAGATCGTGACTGGCAATATTGATGCGGCCATGAATGAGTTTAATAAGAAAGTAGTACCAAAGGAGTCATAATGATGAAAGCCTTAACGGAACCGTTGTATGAACTGGCAGAATTTGATCTAATAAAAAAAAGGCGGATGGAAGCACCGGGATTAATACAGATTGCAGGTTGTGTAAATTCGCAGAAGACACATCTTGCATATGCGCTTGGCGATGATTGTTTATACAAGATCATCGCTGTTTCAAGTGAACTGAAAGCAAAGCAGATTTATGAAGAGTATAAGATGCTGGAAGAAGAGGTATACTTATACCCGGCCAAAGATCTGTTGTTTTACCATACCGACCTGCGCGGAAAGTATATGATTAAACAGCGGATGGAAGTAATTCAGGCACTGGTGGAAAAAGAAACTCTGACCGTAATCGCAAGTTTTGACGGCTTCATGGATTCGGTGCTGCCGCTTGTGAAAATCAGGGAACGTCTGATCAACCTGGCTTCAGGAGACACCCTCGATTTCGATAAATTGAAGAAAGACATAGTATTATTGGGTTATGAGAGAGAAGAACAGATTGAGGGGCCCGGCCAGTTTGCGGTAAGAGGTGGTATTCTCGATATCTATCCGCTGACCGAAGAGGTTCCGATTCGGATCGAGCTCTGGGGAGATGAGATCGATTCCATCCGGACCTTTGATATTGAAAGTCAGCGCTCTATTGAAAATCTGACCGATGTACGGATATATCCGGCATCTGAGTTCGAAGAAGAGGCAGAAGAAAGAGTTTCCTTTCTGGATTACTTTGCTGTGGGGCAGACGTTGCTGTTTCTGGATGAGCCGGCCCGGTTGAAAGAAAAAGGTGAAGTGATTGAAGGAGAGCTGAGTCAGGCTTTTGAGAAACGGATGGAGGCATTAAAAGAGCCGGCAAGAGAAATTGCTATATTTAATACCAGTGAAGTAATCGCCAGGATGAACCGTTTTAGCAGCATCGCCTTTGCGGCGATGGAAACCCGGCAGAAAGAATTTAAACTACGGGATACATACCGGCTGCAGGTAAAGGGTGTAAACCCGTATAATAACAGTTTTGAGGTGCTGACCAGAGATCTTAAGCAGTATAAGCGCAGCGGTTATAAAGTGGTTCTGCTGTCCGGCTCCCGGACCCGGGCTAAACGCCTGGCAGAGGATCTGCGGGATTATGATCTGAGCAGTTTCTACAGTGAGGATCTGGAACGGGAAGTAAGTCCGGGAGAAATCATGACTGCTTATGGTCATGTGGCCGAAGGTTATGAATATCCGATGCTTAAGTTCATCGTGATCTCGGAGTCCGACATATTCGGACGTAAAAAAAAGAAAAAGAAACGCAAGACATATGAAGGTCAGAAAATCCAGAGCTTTTCAGAGCTTAAGGCCGGCGATTATGTGGTTCATGAGAATCATGGCCTGGGAGTTTATCAGGGCATTGAAAAGATGGAAATCGACCGGATTGAGAAGGACTATATGAAGATCGCTTATGCGGCCGGCGGAAATCTCTACATTCCGGCGACCCAGCTAGATCTGATTCAGAAGTATGCCAATGCTGATGCAAAGAAACCAAAACTCAACCGGCTCGGCGGCCAGGAGTGGATAAAGACCAAGAGCAGGGTCAAAACGGCCGTACGGGAAATCGCCAAGGATCTGGTTGAATTGTATGCGGTGCGGCAGGAAAAAGAAGGGTTTGTATACGAAAAGGATACGGTATGGCAAAAGGAATTCGAGGAAATGTTCCCGTTTGAGGAGACCGATGACCAGCTAATGGCGATCGAGGCGGCCAAGCGGGACATGGAGAGCCACAAAATTATGGACCGGCTGATCTGCGGTGATGTCGGTTATGGCAAAACCGAAATAGCCATCCGGGCAGCATTTAAGGCCGTGCAGGAGAATAAGCAGGTGGTTTACCTGGTCCCGACGACTATTTTAGCGCAACAGCATTATAATACCTTTGTGCAGCGGATGAAGGACTATCCTGTTCGGGTCGATCTGTTGTGCCGGTTCCGCACCCCTTCAGAACAGAAAAAAACGGTCATGGACCTGAAGAAGGGTCAGGTCGATATCGTGATCGGGACCCACCGCGTGCTTAGTAAAGACATGGAATATAAAGATCTGGGGCTGCTGGTGATCGATGAAGAGCAGCGCTTTGGTGTACAGCACAAGGAAGTGATCAAGAAACTGAAAGAAAATGTGGATGTGCTGACCCTGACTGCGACGCCGATTCCCCGGACCCTGCACATGAGCCTGATTGGTATCCGCGATATGAGTGTACTGGAAGAAGCGCCGATGGACCGGATGCCGATCCAGACCTACATCATGGAATACAATGATGAAATGGTGCGGGAGGCGATCGCCCGTGAATTGGCGCGGGAAGGACAGGTGTACTATGTTTATAACCGGGTTGAGGACATTGCTGATGTCACAGCTAAAATCCAGAAGCTGGTACCGGAAGCGGTTGTATCTTACGCTCATGGTCAGATGCGGGAGCACCAGCTGGAACGGATTATGTTTAATTTTATTAACCGGGATATTGATGTATTAGTATCCACCACTATTATTGAGACCGGTCTGGATATTTCCAATGTTAATACCATCATCATCCACGATGCCGACCGGATGGGACTGGCCCAGCTCTATCAACTGCGCGGACGGGTCGGGCGTTCCAACCGGATGGCCTATGCCTTCCTGCTGTACCGGCGCGATAAGCTGCTGAAAGAAGTGGCCGAAAAACGTCTGGCGGCAATCCGCGAGTATACCGATCTGGGGTCCGGATTTAAAATTGCCATGCGGGATCTGGAAATCCGCGGCGCCGGCAATCTGTTAGGAGAGGCCCAGCACGGTCATATGGAAGCGGTAGGATACGACCTTTACTGTAAGATGTTGAACGAAGCGGTTAAGCAGCTAAAGGGCGAGATTGAGGAAGAGAGCTATACAACTACTGTCGATCTTAATGTCGATGCATTTATACCCGCTTCCTATATATCGAATGAATACCAGAAACTGGACATTTATAAGCGGATAGCCGGGATTGAAAACGAAGAAGAGATGGATGATATGCTGGAAGAATTGATCGACCGCTTTGGGGACGTGCCAAAGAAGGTTCAGCAGTTGTTAAATATTGCCGCTCTCAAGGCTCTGGCGCATCAGGCCTATGTAATTTCAGTTGAGCAAAAACTAGATGAGTTCAAATTTGTAATGTACGAAAAGGCTCGGGTACAGGCCGACAAGATTCCGCTGCTGCTAGAACGGTATAAGGGTACGCTGGTTTTCCGGGTGGAAACAAATCCGTATTTTATCTACAGAGAAACGGGCAGAAACAAGTCAGATAAAGGAAATAAGCTGCTTGATGTTGTGAAAAATGTGTTAATTGACATAAAAGCATTGCTAGAATAAGAAAAAAAAGATATAATGTATACTTGTTGGACTACTAATTCCCAACAAGGTAAGGGTTGAGAAACACGAAGGAGGACTGGGTTAGTAATGAAGAAGAGATTAGCGGCTCTGGGCATGGCGCTGTCATTAACAGCAGGTGTGCTTTCGGGGTGTAGTAGTAAATTAGATAATAGTGAAGTTATTGTAACAATGGGAGATATGGAGATTACGGCTGATATCGCCAATTTCTATGCCAGATATCAGCAGTCCATGTATGAAACCTATTATGGTCTGACCGAAGATACATGGGAAATGGAATTGGAAGAAGGCAAAGACTATGAAACCAGCGTAAAAGGTGATATACTCACATCTCTGGAAACGTTGTTTGTCCTTGATGCTCACAAGGACGAATATAATGTTGAAGTGACAGAAGAAGAGAATACGAAGATTAAAGAAGCGGCAGAAGCATTTGTCGCAGCTAATGGAGATGAGGAATTAGAGGCGGTCTCCGGTAATGCTTCTACCATCGAAAGAGTGCTGGAACTGATGACCATCCAGAATAAGATGTATGAGGCCATGGTTGCCGAGGTAGATACTGAGGTTTCTGACGAAGAAGCAGCGCAGAAGAAAATGCAGTATGTGTCTTTTGATTTTACCACTACCGATGAGGAAGGCAATAGCGTAGAACTTACAGAGGACGAGCTGGCAGCATTAAAAAAGGAGGCTGAAGATTTTAACGAGTTGGTGCAGTTAGAAGAAGAATTCAGTACCTATGCAGTTGAGCAGGGGTATTCACCTCAGGATGCTACTTTTGATGCAGAATCGACATCACCGGCAGCAGAGCTTTCCGCAGCGGCAGATGCCCTTGGTGAAGGTGAGTATACCGGTGTAGTTGAGACTGATACGGCGTATTATGTGGCAAAAGTGGTAAGTCTGCTGGACCGCGAGGCGACCGATGCGAAAAAAGAGACCATCGTTCAGGAAAGAAAAGATACGCAGTATCAGGAATTGTGCGATCAGTGGATCGAAGATACAGACCCGGAAATTAATGAAAGCGCATGGAAAAAGGTTGACTTTAAAAAGCAGGGAACGACCATCAAAAATACAAATACTGAAGAGGATGCAGCTGAGGATACGGCTGCGGAAGATGATGGCGCAGCAGTAGATGATGCAGTGGATGAAACGGAAAACGAGGAACAATAAATTAAAGAAGGAATTCTCAATCAAATTTTGAGAATTCCTTTTTGGCTATTTGATATTCAATTACAGTTTCATATCTTTAAACAGATCACCCAGGCTGGTACCGATATTCTCTGCTTTCGGAATATCTACCTTGACTGGAACATAGTCCTGTACATCTTCATTCTTTAATAATGCTTTGATACTGAGGCTGATTTTTCCATCTTTGATGCCGATTATTTTAACGGTTACCTTATCCTTAACCTTTAATACGTCAGCCGGTTCTTTGATGCGTTTCAAGCTGATTTGGGATACATGGACCAGACCGGACAGGCCATTATCAAGGCGGACGAAGGCACCATAAGACTGAAGGCTTTCAACTTTTCCTTCCATCACACTGCCGACCGGAATGCCGGCAATCTTTTCTGCCTGTTCCTGTCTTTCACGTTCTTTTAAGATCTCCCGGGCGGAAAGTACCAGACGGTTATTGGCCTGATCGACATCAATCACCTTTACGTCAACTTCCTCGAGCAGATATTTTTCCAGGTCTTCGATGTAAGACAGTGATAACTTGGAAGCCGGAATAAATCCCCGGAGACCTTCGACATGTGCGATCACACCGCCATTAACGACGCCGTCAACCTTAACGGTTAGAACAGTGCCATTGTTCAGATGATCGGTTACTATATTCCAAGGATTCGCATTATCAAACTGATCCTCATAATCTGCCATAGATTCAGCAGCATCAGCTGTTTCGGCAGTTTTAGCAGCATCAGCGGTTTCAGTTGTACTTTCAGTTTCAGGAGTTTCGTTTTTCAAAAATTCTTCGTTCATGACGTATACCTCTCATAATGTAATATTTAACTATTTTTTTTAGTATAGCATACTTTCTTGAACATAGAAATAGAAAAATACCATAAGCAAAAAACAAAATGTGGTTGACGGAGCTTAAAAAAAATGGCACTCTTATTTATAGAAACAAAGCGGGGTGAAATTATGAAAAAGAGACGGATATATGTTATCGGACATAAGAATCCTGACACCGATTCAATCTGCTCGGCAATTGCCTATGCCAATCTGAAACGGCAGATAACCGGGGACGATTATGTCGCAAAACGCGCAGGTCAGATGAATGAAGAAACACACTATGTGCTGGAACGGTTCGGGGTGAAGGCGCCGGGCTTATTATCCAGTGTCCGGCTGCAGGTTAAGGATATGGAGATGCTGGATGTACCGGGGATCCGGGATCAGCAGTCGATCAAAACGGCCTGGGCGCTGATGAAAAAATTGAATATTAAGACCCTCCCGGTATTGCGGGATAAGAAACTGGAGGGGCTGATCACGGTCGGTGATATCGCCACTTCTTATATGGATGTCTATGATAACCGGGCTCTGGCGGCGGCGCGTACCCAGTACCGTAATATTCTCAGTGCACTGGACGGTAAACTGGAGACCGGCAATGAACATGCCTATTTCAATGAAGGCAAGGTAACGGTGGCAGCGTCCAATCAGGATCTGATGGAAGAGTTCATCGAAAAGGGGGATCTGGTCCTGGTGGGAAACCGCGAAGAGGCACAGCGGTGCGCCCTGGATCTGGACGTGAGCTGCCTCGTCGTATGTACCAAAGCACAGGTTCCGGATAACATCCGGCGCAAAGCGGAAGCTAAAAGCATAGTAATCATCAGTACGCCCCATGACACATTTACAGCGGCCCGGCTGATCAATCAGAGCATTCCGGTGAAGCATTTTATGAGCAAGGGAAATCTGACCACTTTTTGGCCCAATGATTATGTGGAAGATATTAAAGGGATCATGGCTAAGAAGCGTTATCGTGATTTTCCGGTGTTGGATAAAAAAGGGAATTTTATGGGATTTATCTCCCGCCGGCGTTTGATGGGAGCAAGAAAGAAACAGGTTATTCTGGTGGATCATAATGAGAAGTCGCAGGCGGTAGATGGGATTGAGGAGTCTGATATCCTGGAGATCATCGACCACCACCGGATCGGCAGCATGGAGACCATCGGACCGGTGTATTTCCGCAATCAGCCGCTGGGCTGTACAGCCACTATCATATATCAGATGTACCGGGAACACGGGGTGGAGCCGGATGCGGCAGATGCTTCTTTATTATGTGCGGCCATCCTCTCAGATACACTGATGTTCCGTTCGCCGACCTGTACGCCGGCGGATGAAGAGGCGGCCCGCGAGATGGAGAAGATCGCCGGCATCCGGCTGGAAGAGTTGGCCGGGAATATGTTCCGGGCCGGCAGCAATCTGAAAGATAAGACCGCCAAAGAGATATGTCTTCAGGATTTCAAACAATTTTCCATCGACAATGTGACCATGGGGGTTGGCCAGGTGAACTTCATGAATGAAGAGGAGCTGGCAGAGATCAAGGCTTTTGTAGAGCCTCATTTGAAAAGTATTGCGGACGATTATAAGCTGAATATGTTATATCTTATGATGACCGATATCATTCATGAAACCACCCTTTTATTATGTTATGGAAAAGGAGCAAAAGAACAGGCGATAGAGGCCTTTGGTCTGTCCGAAGACAGCAGGGATGTGATCCTTAGAGGGGTCGTATCGCGTAAAAAACAGCTGATTCCCACTCTGGTAGGTTCACTGCAGCAGTAAAGTCAATTGGAGGAAAATATGAGCAAACAAACATGGAAACCGGGAAATATGCTTTATCCGCTGCCGGCGGTAATGGTCAGCGCGGCAGATAAAGAAGGCCGGACCAATATACTGACTATTGCATGGACCGGCACAATCTGCTCCGATCCGGCGATGCTATATATATCAGTGCGGCCGGAACGTTATACCCATCCCATGATTAAAGAAACGGGAGAATTCGTTGTCAACCTGACCACTGAGAAATTACTGCGGGCAACCGATTACTGCGGCGTAAAATCAGGGAGAAATGTGGATAAATGGAAGGAGATGAAGTTGACCCGGGGAAAGGCCGGAACGCTGAAATATGCTCCGATTATCGAGGAGAGCCCGGTCAATATCGAGTGCCGGGTGACCGAGGTAAAAGCATTGGGGACTCATGACATGTTTCTGGCAGAGGTCACCGCGGTCAGGGTCAATGAGGAATTTATGGATCAAACCGGCAAGTTTGAGCTGAATAAGACCGGACTTCTGGCCTATTCACACGGTGAATACCTAAGGCTGGGAAAAGGTCTTGGCAAATTCGGCTGGAGCGTACGGAAAAAAAGATAGGGGAATGGATGCTGTAATATGATGTGATGATGGGAAAGGAAATTGTCAAATGAAGAAGTTACTTAAGAAAAAAAGTATAATTATATGTTTGGTGTTATTTATCATTGGGGTTCCGGTCATGTCCTTTGTGATGATACATAATCTGTATACAAGTAATTTTGCCAGGGTTGGGATGCCTGAATATACCGGCTGGCTCCGCTATGATGATCTGACCGGTTATGACCGCAAGATGGTAGAGTTTAAGTCCGGGGAGAATATGCTCACTGGTTACATATACGGTGAAGAGAACACCAAAGGGCTGGTGGTGATCGCTCACGGCCTCGGCGGCGGAGCAGAGAGCTATATGGCCGAAACGGTTTACTTCGTCGATGCCGGCTGGAAGGTGTTTTCCTATGACTGCACCGGCAGTTACCGCAGTGAAGGCGACAGCACAATGGGTCTGCCGCAGTCGGCGCTGGATTTGGATGCGGCGCTTAGCTATGTAGAGGAGCAGGAATGGGGGCTGCCGGTGATGCTCTATGGGCATAGCTGGGGTGGCTATGCAGTGGGTGCCGTGCTGAATTACGATCATGATATTGCAGCAGCAGTCAGTATTTCGGGTTACGCAACGCCGATGGCACTTCTGGATGAGCAGTCCAGTGATATAATGGGCTGGCTTGCGAAGGTACTATATCCTTTTGAATCTATTTATCAAAAGGTTCGTTTTGGTGATGCGGCCGACTTGTCGGCCATTGACGGAATCAATAAAAATGAGATACCGGTCATGATCATCCACGGGACGGAAGATGAAGCGATTAAATATGATGGCGCAGCCATCATTGCCCATAAAGGCGAGATCACGAATCCTCAGGCAGTGTATAAGGTCTGTGATACGAAAGACCATAATAACCATAATAATTTGTTTATGTCGGATGCTTCGGTGGAATATGTTACAGAAGTAAATGCGGAATATGAAACGCTGTATGAAAAATACGAAGGCGAAATTCCTGATGATGAAAAGGAAAAGTTTTATGCCGGCGTAGATAAGTTTCTCACCAGCAGTCTAGATATGGATTTTATGAATGAAGTAAATACATTTTTTGAAGACAGGATTAATAGGCTGGTTAAATACAGCGTACCGACTTATCTGGGAGATGCGATTCCGGTTAGTAGAAATGGTGATGTGATGAATTATGAAGATTGATCGTTTAATCGGGATACTTGCGATCTTACTGCAGCGGGAAAAGGTAACAGCCCCCTTTCTGGCTGAAAAATTTGAGGTGTCCCGCCGGACCATTAACCGGGATATCGAGAATTTGTGTAAAGCCGGTATTCCGCTGGTAACAAGCCAGGGGAAGAACGGCGGTATTACAATTATGGATGGCTATCGTGTTGACCGTACCCTTCTGACCTCGTCAGATATGCAGTCGATCCTTACCGGTCTTAAGAGCCTGGACAGTGTGGCCGGGACTAACCGCTATCAGCAGTTGATGGAAAAGCTGTCGGTAGGCGGCTCGTCGATGTTGGCAGCTAATAACCACATTGTGATCGATCTGGCTTCCTGGTATAAGATTTCGCTGGCACCCAAGATTGAATTACTGCAGGCAGCAATTGAGAGGCGTGAAACGGTTTCTTTCTGCTATTATGCGCCCAGAGGTGAAAGCGTGCGGACGATAGAGCCATATCTGCTGGTATTTCAGTGGACTTCCTGGTATATCTGGGGGTATTGTCTGGAGCGGGCCGGATTTCGTTTATTTAAATTGAACCGAATCCTGGAACTAAAAACCACCGGACAATTATTTGAGGGCCGTGAGCTGCCTGAATTTGAAGTTAAGAAGCAGATGCGGTATCCGGCAGAAATCACGGTAAAGGCTTTATTTGACCCGGTGATGAAGTGGCGGCTGATTGAAGAATACGGAGTGGATAGCTTTGAGGAGCAGGAAGATGGCCGGCTTTTATTCCAATTTGATTTTATGAACAAAGAGAATATATTTAGCTGGGTCTTAAGCTTTGGCCGGCATGTGGAGTTGCTTTCCCCGGTTGGGCTGCGTAAAGAATTTAAGGATCTAACAAAAGAAATTACAAAAAAATATAAATGATGACAAGTAGATGTCGTGTTTGGAATGGTATGCTTACGTCAACAATAAGAAAAGAGGTAAGCATTATGAATTATGAAATTGTGAATCTGGAAGCAAAGAAGATTGTTGGATTAAGTGCGAGGACCAATAATTCATCGCCGGACATGGGTATGGTGATCGGCGGGCTTTGGAGCAAATTTTATCAGGATGGTGTTCATGCCGCTGTTACTGATAAGAAAAATGATAAAGCGCTGGGAGTCTATACAAATTATGCCGGAACGGAAAAGGAAGATTATGATGTGATAGCGGGCTGCGAAGTAGGACAGGCCGGAGCAGGTCCCAAAGAAACCATTCTGACGACGATACCGGCCGGGAAATATGCTAAGTTTATAGTGATTGGTGATATGCATCAGGCGGTTGCAGAAGCCTGGGGCAAGATTTGGCAGATGAATCTGCCGCGAAACTTTGTGTGTGACTTTGAAGAATATCAGAATGAAGACATGGAACATGCTGAGATACACATCTATATCGGTCTTAAGGAGGATTAGAATGGCTTCGGGTTTAGAGATGGTGGAATATGCTGTGGAGCAATTGGGCGATGCCGGAGAGATCCGGTATCGGAAGATGTTTGGTGAATATGGTATTTACTGTGACGGCAAATTCTTTGCCATGGTCACCGATGATCAATTATTTATAAAGATTACGGAAGCAGGAAGAAAGGCATGGCCGGATCTGGCCGAGGCGCCGCCGTATGAAGGTGCGAAGCCGGCATTTCTGATCGAGGACATCGAAAACCGGGAGATGCTGACGAAACTGGCGGTGGAGACCTGCCGGGAATTGCCGGTGCCGAAACCCAAAAAGCCTAAAAAGAGGAAGGCATAATTATGGAGAAGCTGGATTATAAAAAAGTATATAAAGATCTGTATCTGCCTAAAACAAAACCGGTGATTATCGATGTTCCGGAGATGACCTTTATCATGGTAGACGGAAAAGGCGATCCAAATACCTGTGAGGAATATAAAACCGCAATGGAAATCTTGTATGGATTATCCTGGGGCATAAAGATGAGTAAGATGGGAACGGCTAAACCGGAAGGTTACTTTGAATATGTGATGCCGCCGCTGGAAGGACTCTGGTGGAACGAAGGTGAACCATTTGACGGTATAAAAGTGAAGGATAAAAATAAGTTTCTGTGGACCTCGATGATCAGACAGCCGGAGTTTGTCACGCAGGCGGTGCTTAAGCAGGCCAGGGAGAATCTGCATAAGAAGAATCCGGAACTGGATCTCGATAAAGCCCGGCTGGTTCAGTACACGGAGGGGCTGTGTGCACATATTATGCATATCGGGCCGTATGATGATGAACCGGCAACGATACAAAAACTGAATGAGTTTATTGAAGAGTCTGGTTATGTAAATGATATGTCAGATGAAAGGCGCCATCATGAGATATATCTGGGCGATCCAAGGAAAATAGCGCCGGAGCGGCAAAAGACAGTAATCCGGCATCCGATTAAAAAGAAATAGAAATAAGGCTGCTGTAAGATCAGCAGCCTATATTAATCATCAACTAATTCAGATATGTCAGCAGAAGCTGGTTGACCAGTTTACCGTCAGCTTTGCCTTTTACCTTCGGCATCAGCTCTTTCATGATTTTGCCTTTGTCTTTGGTGGCTGGTGCATCCAGTGAAAGGTCAGTGAGCACTGCCGTGATCACGTCTTTAATCTCATCTTCGGACATCATTTTTGGTGCGAATTTTTCCAATATGGCAATCCGGTTTTTGCATTCGATGATGATATCGGTGCGGTCTTCCGGTGTCATTTCCAGGGTTTCTTTCGTCTGCTTGATTTCTTTTAGGATGACCTGGGTCTCTTCTTCCCCGGTCAATTCCTCCCGCTTGTCAATGGCTTTGTTCTTCAGTGCGGATAATAATAATGACAGTGATTCTTTGGTTTCCTTATCGCCGGTTTTCATAGCTGCGATCATTTCATTTCTGACTTCTTCGATTTTACTCATGTTAACTCCTCCAGGTATAAATATATTTTATCCGGCGTCTACCGGGATAAACTGAAATTGGGTGACATCGAATAACCCCATATCGGTCAGCTTCAACTCTGGGATTACCGGCAGTGACATGAAGCATAGCGTCATGACCGGTTCAACATCACTGCTGATGCCTAATTCATGGAAAGCGGTGTTGTGAATGGCGGTTAGTTTTTCTTCCACCCATCTTCCGCTTTGGTCACTCATGATTCCACCGATCGGCAATGGCATACTTTCCAGGACCTTTTGGTCTTTCACCAAAATGACTCCGCCGTTTTGCGCCAGCAGCTGTTCGACGGCAAAGGCCATATCTGCATCATTAGTGCCAACGGTGATGATATTATGGGAATCATGGGCGATCGACAGGGCGATCGCACCGCTTGTGATGCCGTAGTTCCGCAGCAGTGCCACGGCAACATTGCCGGTTTCCTGATGACGTTCCACCACTGCCACCTTGGCGATCGGGAGGGCCTGGTCATATTGAAACTGACCGCCGGCATCCATGGCTACTTCCGCAGTCCCCTTGCCGGTCACCACACCGCCGGGCAGGATATCGATGACATGGGCGCGGGGGGTTTTTAGTTTTAAGGATAGTTTATCCATGGAAAAATCTTTTACATGGAAATGTCCCTTTACCGGCGTGATGTTTTCTCGGGTGACTGCCGGAAGATAATTGCCGTTTTTGGCACTTGGAACTCCGGCCAGAAACACATCGGTAACCTGGAATCCGGTCAGATCTTCCATTAGCGTTATGTCAGCCCGCAGACCCGGGGCGATAGCACCCCGGTCTTCCAGGCAGAAGCACTCGGCGGCATTCAAACTGGCCATCTGTATCGCGGTGATCGGATCGACACCTTCACGGACGCAGATCCGCAGATGGTCATCAAGATGTCCCTGTTCAAAAATGGTCCTAGGCTGCCGGTCATCGGAACAAAGCAGGCACCGTCGGCTGTTTTGAGTGGTGAGCCCTTTTAGCAATGGTACCAGATCGTGGCAGGCCGATCCCTGACGCAGTAATACATACATGCCCCGGGACAGGCGGTCCAGCATTTCTTCTACTGTGCGGCATTCATGATCGGTGCGGATCCGGGCAGCGGCATATGCATTCAGCAGGCTGCCGCTAAGACCGGGGCTGTGCCCGTCGATTAATTTTCCTTCGGCATAAGCCGTCATCAATTTGTCCAGAATCTCATCATCAGCACCGGTCACGCCGACATAGTTCATAAATTCTCCCAGCCCCAGGATGCGTTCATCCTTCAGGGGGGCGGTCATGGCAGCGGCATTGATGTCAGCGCCGGCATGTTCAAATGGTGTTGCAGGCACGCATGACGGCAGCATATATTTGATGTCCAGCGCCGTTCGATCACTTGCCCGCAGCATGTAATCCATACCCTGGATACCGGCGACATTGACAATCTCGTGAGGATCGGCGATGATCGTCGAAGTTCCGCAGGGAACCAGCAGGCGTCCCAATTCTTCGGGACTGACAAAAGAAGACTCGATGTGGATGTGACTGTCGATGAAACCGGGGGCTGCGTATTTGCCGCCAGCATCGAGAACCTGCTCTCCTTCATAGCTGCCCACACCAGCGATGAGGCCGCCGGTGACGGCAATATCACCGGTGATGATCGAAGCGTTATAAACATCTACCACCTTACAGTTTTTAATGACCAGATCGGCAGGGGTTCGTCCGGCCGCAGTATTGATTAAGCGTTTTAACTGTTGTTTATTCATAATCTTTACCTTTCTGTGTTTTGTTGGAAAATCATATACAAAACATTGATGCTTCAAAACCGTGTGTTACATTGTCAATTGAAGGTGATTTTATGATATCATATAAAGTAAATTGATGATATTATTTTTTGACAAATTATGTTATAATAAAAAATAGAAATATATGGAAACAATAGCTTTCGACAGAGACTTATGGTAAAATATCCATGTGATTGAAAATGGTCGAAAATTACGTAAGATGTACATTGATTTTTTACATTAATTTACTTGTGGACAAACATTAGATTATACAATTACCAAGGTATATTTTTCCTTTGTTTCACAAATAATAGTATCAGTTTTAAATTTACTATTATTCTTATTTATGGAGGAAATACATTATGAGAGCAACCGGGATAGTCCGTAGAATTGATGATTTAGGAAGAGTGGTTATACCTAAAGAGATACGAAGAACACTTCGCATACGAGAAGGAGACCCTCTTGAAATTTTTACCGATAGGGAAGGCGAAGTTATATTGAAAAAATATTCTCCGATCGGTGAATTAGAGACCTTTGCAAAAGAATATGCAGAGGCCCTGGCCGCGGTCATTGGACATGGGGTAGTGATTACCGACCGTGATATGATCGTCGCAGCATCCGGCGGGGTGAAGAAAGATGTGGTAGGAAAGTCTATCAGCCAGCAGATGGAAGATGCGATTCAGGAGCGGGAAAGAATTACCGCGGTTAAAGGTGATAAGAAATATATTAAGGTGGCAGATAATGGACTGGAGGATTATAATTCACAGATTATCTGGCCGATTCTTTCGGAAGGCGACGCCATTGGTGCGGTTGCGTTCCTGGGTAAGGATGCCAAGACCAGAATGGGCGATACAGAGCAGGTGCTGGCGCAGTGCGCAGCGGGGTTTCTAGGACGCCAGATGGAGCAATAAAAGAGATGCCATTCAGTCAGATTAGTTTGATTGAGTGGCATTTTTATTTATCATTAGTTACTATAAATCAATGGAAGGCAAGGTAATCGATGTTTGCAAAAGATGTAAAAATAAGTCTGATGAATCTGACCACAACGGAACCACATATACATTCAGGGCTTCAGTGCTTTTTTGCACTGCGGGGGGCTGTCACCGTTGAAACGGAGGAGAAGATCCGATTAGCAGCAGAAGACCTGTTGGTAGTAAATAGTAATCAATTGCATTCCGTAACAGCCGACTCATCAAATGTAGTCTTGGTACTGGAAATCGAGCGGGAATATATATTAAATGAATGCGGCAATATGGCTGAAGGCGTGATTAAGTGTCATTGTATCGGGCATTCTGATGAGAGTAGTCACTACTATGGTTTAAAGAGAGCATTGACCCGGCTGTTATATATCGTGGTCAAGAAGGAACAGGGTTACCAATTAGACTTTAAGGTAGAACTGCTGCGCTTCCTGCATATTTTGTTTACCTGCTTCCGGGTTGATGAGGAAGTGCCAAAGAAGCGGCTGATGAATGAAAAATCAAAGAATATCAGTCAAATACTGACTTACATAAATGATAATTTTTACCGGCCTATGAAACTGGAAGAAGTGGCAAAGCGGGAGTATATGTCGCCGCAGTATTTTTCCAAGTATTTTAAGCGCAAGACCGGATACGGATTTCTGGAATACCTAACGTCCCTGCGTCTGAAGAAAGCGGTGCAGAGCCTGGCTTATACAGACGATTCGATTGTTAAAATTGCACTTGACCACGGATTTGCCAATTCAAAATCTTTTAATGCGGCGTTTAAGAAGGAATATCACAATACTCCGGGGAATTTTCGCAAACAATACCAGAGCAGTGGTCAGATGAATGCAAATGAGACCGATCGGGTAGAGATTAACTTAGAAGTCGATGTAGAATTAAAGGAATTTCTTCGTTATGTTAAGAAATACGATATCAAAGTTGAACAAACCAATATAAATAAGAAGGACTATGAAATTGTGTTCAGCGATGAACAGGTTAAGTATATCTTTCCGCAGGAAAACATATTAAATATTGGCCGGGTGGAAACAGCTGGTTATACTAATCTGTTTAAGCAGCTGGAGACGCTGCGCGATCAACTTGGTTTTCGGTATGTTTACTTTAAACTGGAGGATTATTTTATCTCTGATAATATTCAATATAGTCTGATCCTGTATAATCAGTTTTTCCGGGTGGTTGACCGGTTGAAAAAGATGGGGATGCGGCCGTTCCTTAAGATTACACCGGAGGAAGAGCATAAAGGGTGGAAGATGGCTGATATTGAGCGAGTGGTAAAGGAGAGGATCGATAATGTTGTGTATTGTCTGAAAGCCATATACAGCATGGAATTTTTATCAGAGTGGAAAGTGGAGATTTATGTTCCGGAAGACTTTAGTGATACCATCGGTGAACTCTTTTATAATGTGATATATCGTGCTTTAAAGCAGGAAGTGCCGCAGATGCAGATTGGCTATTATGCGCTGAAAAAGCCAGGAGAGGTGCCAAAAGAGCGCTTTCGGTCGCTCCTTAATAATGCCAAAAGTAAAAACTGCAAACCGGATTTTATTACCTTTGGAGCTTTCCCGGTCGAAAGAATGGAGCACTATATGACCAGTCAGTTTTTTTTCTCCGGTCTGGGGCCTTATTATCAGGAGATTATTGATGAAGTTAAAGAGATTTGCCGCGATAGTATCGGTGAGGTGCCGTCTCTGTATATGACTGAATGGAATACCCTGATGGGCGACCTGGAAAATGAGAGTATTCTGTATTTTCGGTCAGCCGTTATCGTGGAGGCTCTGCTTGATATTAATGCCGAGATTAAAGGGGCAGGTTACTGGGCTGATTCATCGGTCAGTACGATGTATTCGGGAGAGTCACCGATGTCGTCTCTGGCGCTATATATGCTGAATGATGTACGCCGGCCGATCTATCCGGTGTTAGAGATCATTAAACGGCTGGGCAGCTACATTATTTATGAAGATGAAAATATTCTGATGTCGGTGAACGAAAGAAAAGAATATAATATTCTGATCTGGAACCCTAAATATCTCAATCCGTCCTATTCGCTGGATGATTCAACAACAGAGTCGCTGACCAGAAATGTTAATATCAAATTGAAGAATCTGGACCCGGGTATTTACCAGATCAAAAAAGTAATCTGTAGTAAAGAGCATTCAGGTGCTATTACCCAGATTGTTAATGCCGGTTATCCGGATTTTACCGATATGGAGGTGTTTGATTATATTCAATATAATGTAGCCAATGGCTTAAATGTATATGATGAGTATATCTTCAGCGGTACATATATATTAAATACCAATCTGCTGTACAACAGTGTGATCATGTATATAATGAGAAAGAAAGAAGAATAAGAGAGAATGAGAGAGTTAAAACCGGCGGTCGATTATTGACAGATGTCGGTTTTTCTTTTTTTGTAAACAAAAAGGGAATCAAATATGGCAAAAAAGGGATATATTGTTTTCATAATTTATGCAAAAATACTATATATGATGTAAGAATGGAGGGAAGATTTATGAATTATTTGCAACGTGCAAAAGAGTTGGAAGCAGAGTTGATTCAGAACCGCAGACATATTCATTCCAACCCTGAAGTAGGGCTGGATTTGCCGAAAACGGTCGCATTTGTGATGGACCGGCTGAAGGCAATGGGATATGATCCGAAAGAGGTGGGCGGCGGTGTTACCTGCACGGTTGGAAAACCCGGTAAAGTAATTTTGCTCAGGGCGGATATGGACGCGCTGCCGATGGAAGAACACAGCGGTCTGGATTTTGCAAGCGATAATGGAAATGCACATACCTGTGGTCATGATACCCACACCACCATGCTGCTTGGTGCAGCTAAGATGCTGAAAGAGAATGAAGACCAGTTGAACGGAACGGTGAAATTCATGTTCCAGCCGGCGGAAGAAATTTTTGCCGGCGCGAAATCGATGATTGAAAATGGTATTTTGGAGAATCCGAAACCGGATTGTGCTTTATCCAGCCATGTGATGTCTGGTCTTAACTATGATCGGGTGTATATCAAAGAAGGCGCTTTGCTGACCGGCTGTAATGGCTTTAGGATTACCATCAGCGGAAAAGGCTGCCATGGCGCTCAGCCGCAGAACGGAATCGACCCGATCAATATCGGTGTACATATTCATCTGGCACTACAGGAGCTAATTACCCGGGAAGTGGATTTCAGCAACGGTGCACTGCTGACATTTGGTCAGTTTGTTGCCGGTACGGCTGCAAATATCATTCCTCAGACAGCGGTTATGCAGGGAACGCTGCGGACCTTTAATGAAGATATCAGAGCACATCTGGTCGAGAGAATGAAGACGATCGTCAAGCTGACGGCAGAAAAGTTCAGAGGCACTGCGGAAATCGAAATTATTTCAGATCTGCCGGTATTAATAAATGATGCAGGAATGACCAATAAAGTTCGCTCTTACCTGGAAGCAATAGCAGGAGATGAAATCAAAGTGGAGGAAGGAGCCTCGGGAACAGCATCGGAAGATTTTGCTTTTGTTGCCAATGCAGTTCCGGCGACAACCATATTCTTTGGTGCGTCTGATATGAGCGATCCGGAAGAAAAGTATCCAATGCATCATCCGAAGATTAAGTTTGATGAACGGGTATTGTATAGAGGTGCCGCAATGTATGCAGCGGCAGCAGATCAATGGCTGCGTGAGAATGGATAAAAAGGGCGGGCTTTTTTAGACAATTATCCATAAAGAGAAAAAAATGGATAATAAATGTTGTTAACAGAGAAAATATTGCATTTTATTTAATACATTTTTATGGGATAATATTAATTAAGGTATATTGCAAATAGCAATGTAAAAGGAAGAGAAAAACTTTATGTAAAAAGGAAGGGGAATTTCTATGGAAAATTTTCAAGGAATGGCAAATGACATGATCATGTTTGCGCTCTGTCTGATCCCGATTATCCTCGTATTAGGACAGTCGGCGATCTACATCAAGATGGGCATGAAGCGGACAAAGGAACTGAATCTTGATCAGAAGAATGTGAAGAAAGCGATTACCAACAGTGCAGTCTTTTCAATTCTTCCCTCGTTACCAATTGTTATTACAGTAGTGGCATTAATGCCCTCACTCGGAAAGTTCATACCCTGGCTTCGGCTGTCGGTTATCGGTTCGGCAGCATACGAAACAATCTGCGCAGAGATGACGATTCAAGGCTTTGGCTATAGTGGTCTGGGTGATTCAAGTATGACCGCTACGGTATTCACTAGTGTTGTCTGGGTTATGTGCGTAGTAAGCTGTGTGTGGCCGTTAACCAACGCTATCGGGCTGAAGTTTTATGACGGTAAGGTAAAACAGTCGAGAAAATCGGGCGGATTCATGAAGGTTGCTTCCGGCGCTATGATGATTGGTCTGATGTGTGTTATGTGTGTACCGCGTCTGGTAAATGTAGATGATAAAGTTGGTATGGCCGTTTGCGCGGTAGCTGGTATTTCGGCAGTGGCATTAGACTGGGTAGCTGATAAGTTTAAACTGAAATCGTTATCCGATTTTTCTTTTGCTTTGGCGATGATCCTTGGTATGGTAACAGCGGTAATTGTGAGTTAAAGATTGAAAGTGAGGAGGAATTATTAAATGGAAAATAACAATAAAACATCAAATTATAGTGGTAATGTACATACAGTCGGTATTATTTCTTCGCTTTTAGTCATCGCTTCATTAGTTATTGTACCGTTGGGGGCGCAGATTATTTTCGGCCAAACCGTAGACTGGGGACCGACTTTGGGAGCGATGGGTAAGGCGTTGATAATATTCGGACCGGTCGCGGTTATTGAATTTCTATCATATTTGCCAACGATTGGTGCTGGTGGACAATATCTTTCGTTTACAACCGGAAATGTTATGAACATGAAGGTTCCGTCGGCAGCTACCGGAAGAAGAATGGTCGGCGTAGAAAGTGGCACGGAGGAAGGAGATGTAATATCGATGATTTCGATTGCAGTATCTTCAATTACTACTACGGCTATCGTATTTTTAGGAATGGTTGTAGGCTCACAGATGCTGCCACTGTTGGAGCATGAATTGCTGGCACCGGCATTTAATAATATTATGCCGGCCATCATGGGTGCCCTTGGCGTTCCGATGATTGTAAAAAGTATCAAGTTGGCGTCAGTCCCAGTTGCTATTTCGGTAACGCTAACAGTAGTTTGGGGATATTCTTTCGTTTCAGCTAATCAGGGTAAATTTATGATCATGTTTCTGGCCGTATGTCTGGCATGGGCCTATTTCCTTTTTAAGCGGGCAGAATCAAAGAAAACATCAGAAGAGCAGTAAAACAAAGTATTCATTGAAGGAATGGTGATAATATGTCATTACTTAACGAAGCAAAAGGTATTAAAGACATAATTGTCGGGCATCGCCGCCATATTCATGAGCGTGCCGAGATCGGCCTTGACCTGCCGATGACCCGTACATATGTAATGGAGAAGTTAACCGAAATGGGCTATGAGCCTAAAGAAGCGGGCGGCGGTGTGATAGCGGTTGCGGGCGGAAAGAAACCGGGCAAGGTATTTATGATCCGCGGTGATATGGATGCTCTTCCGATCGTGGAAGAGAGTGATATTCCGTTCAAATCGCAGACCGGCAATATGCATGCGTGCGGACATGATTTCCACACATCTATGATGCTGGGCGCGGCACAGTTGTTGAAAGAACATGAAGACGAGATCGAAGGTCAGGTAAAACTGATGTTTCAGCCGGGCGAAGAACTTCTGCTGGGAGCAGGCAGTATGATCGATGCGGGCCTGATGGAGAATCCAAAAGTGGATGCGGCGATGATGATCCATGTAGTTGCAGGAATGCCTTTTAAAACCGGAAAGGTACTGGTACAGCAGCCCGGAATTGGCTCTTCGGCAGCAGACTGGTATGAGATCCATGTTCAGGGTAAGGGGTGTCATGGTGCAATGCCGAATACCGGTGTTGACCCATTGAATGTAGCTGCTCATATCTTAACAGCACTGCAGGAAATCCATGCGCGGGGAATCCCGACTGGATCCAGTCTGGCACTGACAGTTGGCCAGATGCATGGTGGTACGGTATCTAACGTGGTACCGGACACGGCATATATGACAGGAACTATCAGAACGGTGGATGAAGAGGTCAGAACTCTTGCCAAGACCCGTATGGTAGAAATCGCTGAAGGAATTGCGAAATCATTCCGGGCGACGGCAGAAGTAAAATTCACCACCGAATGCCCATGTGTAGTTTCTGATGAGGAGACATGCAAACAGATTGCTGAATATAGTGCCGGTATTGTGGGATTGGATGATATGGTTGATACAAAGGGAATGCGCGGGTTATTTATGGCAGGCTCTGAAGATTTTGCACTGGTAGCGGAAAGAGTGCCTTCGGCATTCATCGCTTTAAGCGCAGGATCATCAGAAGATGGCCATGTGCATCCGCTTCATCATCCTAAAGTACGCTTTGATGAAGAAGCACTTCCGATCGGGTCGGCAATTTATGCCGGGTGTGCGATGGAGTGGTTGAAAAATAATAAATAATAAGTAGTAAGTAGGGGGGCGTGCACGAACGAGTGTTTCCGGCCCTCCTTTTCTTGACCCTGACCACCCGGCCTCTCAGAAGTCCGGCCCGGTTAGCGGAGCACGGGCTGGTACGCTTTGCCTTTGCTTATAGACCGCAGAAGAGAGGAGCTCTTGGTAATGGAATGCAGTATCTTGTTCTAAAGCGCTTTGTACAATCATACTTTATTCTAGGTGAGAATGAAAAAACAAGGAGGAAATAAGGTATGGAGAAAAGGCTGAGGCGTGATTCCAAAGTCATGTGGGTGCTGAAAGCATTATTGGTCTCATACATAGTCACTGGCATTTTGCTATTGGTGCTGACCCTGCTGCTTTATAAGTTTGATTTAAATGAACAGAAGGTATCCTTCGGCATTATCGCAGTTTATGTACTGTCTACGCTGGTTGGCGGATTTGTGCTGGGGAAAGTTGCCAAAGTGCGTAAATTCATCTGGGGATTATCGCTGGGGGTCGCATACTTTGCCCTGCTGCTTTTGATTTCGATTGGAGTGTATCGGACATTGCAGGGCGGTGGAAGCAATATCCTGACATCTTTCATATTGTGTGCAGGCGGTGGGATGCTGGGAGGAATGCTTTCGTGAGGATAAATTGAAACGAAAAAAGCTTTAAAAAGATGTCGGCTTATGGTATAATAACAAAAGCTATCTTCAATTAACAAGTGATGGTACGCTTAAGGAGGAACAGAGCATGAAACATATTAAGACACTGAATACACAGACTTTGAACAATACGATGAAAAAGGGTGGCTGCGGAGAATGCCAGACATCTTGCCAGTCGGCATGCAAGACGTCATGTACGGTTGGAAATCAGGTTTGTGAACAGAAGAGATAGGTAGATTGGTAAACGGCATATATATCCAGGACAGCGGCCATTCGTCGCTGTCTCTTGATGTTTGCCAGGTTGGAAACGGATTTGAAGAGGGATGACATTGATACATCAATATAAAAATAATGGCTATAATATTGTTCTGGATGTAAATAGCGGTGCAGTACATGTTGTGGATGATGTGTGCTATGATCTCATAGCGGCTCTGGACAACGCCTGCTGCAGTGATAAAAATGACATATTGAATGCCGGGAAGACGATGCTTGAACGGCTGGCAGGCAGTTATGCAGAAGCGGAATTGCTGGAAGCACTGGCAGAGATCGCCGGGCTGGCGGAAGAAGGCAGACTTTTTACCGGTGATGCTTATGAAGACTATATTCAGGAAGTAACTAAAAGAAAGACGGTCGTAAAAGCGCTCTGTCTGCACATTGCCCATGATTGTAATCTGGCCTGTAAGTATTGTTTTGCTGAAGAGGGTGAGTATCATGGAAGAAGGGCTTTGATGTCATCGGAAGTGGGGAAGAAAGCGATTGATTTTCTGATTGCCAATTCCGGCAGCAGAAGGAATCTGGAAGTGGATTTCTTCGGCGGTGAACCGTTGATGAACTGGCAGGTTGTAAAGGATATCGTGGCCTATGGCCGGGAGCGGGAGAAGCATTATAATAAGCATTTCCGCTTTACTCTTACTACCAATGGAGTTCTTTTAAATGATGAGGTACAGGATTTTGTAAATGCTGAGATGGATAATATAGTCATCAGTCTGGATGGACGAAAAGAGGTGAATGATCACATGCGTCCGTTCCGCAATGGCAGGGGAAGTTATGATCTGATTGTCCCTAGGTTCCGGAAGCTGGCCGAGAGCCGGAATCAGGAACGTTACTATATCCGCGGGACCTTTACGAAGAATAACCGGGATTTTGCCGAAGATGTGGTCCATTTATCCGATCTGGGTTTTAAGCAGATATCGGTCGAACCGGTGGTTGGTGAAGAGAGCGATCCTTACGCTTTGCAAATGGAAGATCTGCCGCAGGTATTTGCTGAATATGATAAGCTGGCAAAGTTTATTATTAAAAAGGAAAAGGCCGGCGATGGATTTAATTTCTTTCATTTTATGATCGACCTGGAAGGTGGCCCGTGTGCAGCTAAACGTTTATCAGGCTGCGGATCAGGGACCGAATATCTGGCGGTGACACCGTGGGGGGATTTTTATCCCTGCCATCAGTTTGTTGGACAGGAAGAATTCCTGATGGGCAATGTTGATGACGGAATTACCAAATCGGAGATCGCAGAGGAATTCAGAGGGTGTAATGTATATACGAAGGACAAGTGCCGGGATTGTTTCGCGAAGTTTTACTGCAGCGGCGGTTGTATGGCCAATGCGTATAACTTTCACGGTTCCATTTATGAAGCTTATGATGTGGGATGTGAGATGCAAAAGAAACGGGTAGAATGTGCAATTATGATAAAAGCGGCACTAGCAGATTAAGAAAGGATATTTAAGAAGATGAAGAAAAGCAGAGCGATAGTAAGTCTTTTTCTGATGGCGGTATTATTAGCAGGACTGGCATATACTGCACTGATAGGAATCGGATCTGACCGAAGCGGTTCAATGAAGAATGTCAAACTGGGACTGGATCTGGCCGGCGGGGTCAGCATCACTTATCAGACCAAGGAAGAGAATCCGACCAAAGAGCAGATGAGTGATACAATTTATAAGCTGCAGAGGCGTGTGGAACAGTATAGTACCGAAGCCAGTGTGTATCAGGAAGGTAATAACCGGATCAGTATTGAGATACCTGGTGTAAGCGATGCCAATAAGGTCCTTGAAGAATTAGGAAAGCCAGGTTCATTAGAATTTCAGGATACGGAAGGTAATGTTGTTCTGCAGGGTTCTGATGTTAAGGCGGCTACGGCCAGCACTAATCAAAATAGTACGACGGGAGCAACCCAATATATTGTACAGTTGATATTGACCGAAGAAGGAACGACTAAATTTGCCGAAGCTACAGAAGCTAATCTGGGTAAACAGATATCAATTATATATGATGGTGATGTCATCAGCAGTCCAAAGGTAAACTCGGTTATATCCGGCGGAGAAGCCTATATTGACGGGATGGAATCCTATGAAGCGGCAGAAAATCTTGCTTCAACCATTCGCATCGGCGGACTGCAGCTGGAATTAGAAGAACTGCGTTCTAATGTTGTAGGAGCTCAGTTGGGCGAAGAAGCGATCAGCACCAGTCTGATGGCGGGCGTGATCGGGCTGGCAATTATCTTAATTTTTATGTGCTTTGTTTATTTACTGCCGGGACTGGCGTCCAGTCTTGCACTGCTGATCTATGTCGGCCTGGAAATGGTTCTGCTGAATGCATTTGATATTACGCTGACACTGCCGGGAATTGCAGGTATTATCCTCTCGGTCGGTATGGCAGTTGATGCAAATGTAATTATATTTGCCCGTGTGAAAGAGGAACTTGCGGAAGGGAAGGCGGTAAAAACCGCATTGAAGTCAGGCTTCCATAAAGCTTTGTCAGCAATCATTGACGGTAATGTAACAACTTTGATTGCTGCAGCAGTGTTGTGGATTATGGGCAGCGGCAGCGTAAAAGGATTTGCCCAAACGCTGACATTGGGTATTGTAGTTTCAATGTTTACGGCTCTTTTGATTACCAGATTGATCATTTACTCTTTCTATGCGGTTGGAATCCGTAATCCGAAAGTATATGCGAAAAAGCAAAAGGAAAGAAAGATAATTGATTTCCTTGGTAAGCGAAAGCTATTTTTTGGTATTGCAGCAGGACTGCTGGTGGCTGGATTTGCATTCATGGGCTTCCAGGCAGGAAGCGGAAATGGATTGTTCAATTATAGCCTTGAATTTAAAGGCGGGACTTCAACCAATGTAACATTTAAGGAGGAATATTCTATTGCTCAGATTGACTCGGATATCGTTCCGATCGTCGAGGAAGTGACCGGAGATAGCAACGTTCAGACACAGAAGGTGCAGGATTCTAACCAGGTGATCATTAAGACTCAGACGCTTGATCTTTCTGCCCGCGAGGCGCTGAATAAGGCGCTGGCGGAAGAATTCGGGGTGGATGAAAGTCTGATTACGTCTGAAAATATCAGTTCTACGGTGAGTAAGGAAATGAGAAACGATGCAATCATCGCAGTGCTGATTTCAGTTTTGTGCATGCTGTTTTATATACGTTTGCGGTTTAAAGACATCTTTTTTGCAGCCAGTGCGGTGCTGGCCCTGCTCCACGATGTTTTGCTGGTTGTAGTATTCTATGGCGTGGTCAGAATCTCAGTTGGAAATACATTTATCGCGTGCCTGCTGACCATTCTGGGATATTCCATCAATGCAACTATCGTCATTTTTGACCGTATCCGTGAAGAGCTTAAGGTAAAGCAGCGTAATGAGACGATAGAAGATATTGTGAATAAGAGTATCAATCAAACACTAACCAGAAGTATTTATACATCGTTTACTACATTTGTCATGATTGCGGTACTGTGGGTATTGGGAGTGAGCTCGATCAAAGAATTTGCTGCACCACTGATGGTCGGTGTAGTAGCCGGAGCGTTCTCATCCGTATGTATAACCGGTGCTTTGTGGTATATTATGAAGAACCGGTTTAGCAAATAAAAAGCATGATCATAATAAAAAGATGTTGAAGAAAATGAAGTGTCTTCAGCATCTTTTTGCTTTTATCTTGTATAATCCAGCGGTATTATGTCATGCGAACATGACGCACCGCCCGCAGCAAGAACGCTGGGGCGTTCTTGAAAAGGAGAATAGTATGGAAAAATGGGTATTGCTGCGAAAAGGAGCCGATTTCAACAGCATCAGTGAAAAGTTCCGGATCAGTCCCCGCCTGGCGGCATTGATCCGAAACCGCGATGTGATCGGGGATCAGGCTATTGAAGCTTATCTAAATGGCAGTATTGCTGATCTGCAAGATGGAATGCTGATGCAGGATATGGATAAAGCGGTCGATATTCTGCTGGAAAAGCTGCAGGGAAACTGCAGTATCCGGGTTGTTGGTGATTATGATATTGATGGAGTATGTGCGACATACATCCTGCTTGCCGGGCTGAGAAACTTGGGGGCGGATGTGGACAGTGATATACCTGACCGGATGAAAGATGGTTACGGACTCAACAGGGACTTGATTGATCGCGCTTTTGAACACGATGTTGATACGATTGTAACTTGTGATAATGGCATTGCCGCAGCGGATGAAATTGCGTATGCAAAAAGCCTTGGTATGACGGTTATTGTTACCGATCATCATGAAGTTCCCTATAGTGAAGAAGATGGTGTCAGGAAATACCACTTACCTCAGGCCGACGCAGTGCTGGATCCGAAGCGGGCGGATTGTGAATATCCGTTTGATGGATTGTGCGGGGCGGCAGTAGCATATAAATTGATCGAAGCACTTTATGAAGCCAGAGGAGAAGACATTTCCGATGTCGATTTCCTGATGGAAGAGGTTGCGATTGCTACTGTTGGTGATGTGATGGAACTGCAGGGAGAAAACCGGATTTTTGTAAAGCAGGGGCTGGAAATGCTGAAGCGGACTCAGAAACCCGGACTGAAAGCACTGATTGAGTGTACCGGGATTGACGTAAGCCGGTTATCGGCTTATCACATCGGTTTTGTGCTGGGACCCTGTATCAATGCCGGCGGCCGTCTGGATACCGCGAAACGGGCCTTAGAGCTCTTGTGTGCGGAAAATAAACGGGAAGCGGATATTCTGGCAGGAGATCTGAAAGCATTGAATGACAGCCGTAAGGAGATGACGGTAAAAGCGGTCGGGGAAGCGGTACGGATGATTGAGACCAGCGGGCTTGGCCAGAACCATGTGCTGGTAGTTTATCTTCCTTCCTGCCATGAAAGTCTTGCCGGTATTGTCGCCGGCCGGCTGAAAGAACGGTATTATAAACCGGTATTTGTGCTGACCCGGAGTGAAAACGGAGTCAAAGGCTCGGGGCGCTCGATCGAGGCTTATGATATGTATGCTGAGCTCAACAGGTGTGCCCATTTGCTGACCAGGTTCGGTGGTCACAAGCTGGCTGCCGGCGTATCGATGACGGAAGAGAATGTGGAGATTTTTAGCAGCTATATCAATGAGATCAGTGAACTGACCGAAGATGATTTGAAGAAAAAGGTTGCCATTGATATGAAAATGCCGCTGGATCAGATCAGTGAAGCTTTTATTGCTGAGCTGGATATATTGGAGCCCTATGGGAAGGGCAACCCGAAACCGGTTTTTGCAGAAACTGATTTTTCCGTGTTAGAGGGACGGATTTTGGGGAAGAATCAAAATGTATTAAAACTCAAGGTGGAAGATGCTGGGAAGACCCGGATGGAAGCTATGTATTTCGGCGATATTGAAATGTTTTTTGATTATATATACGAAAGATATCCGGGTACCACTAAAACTGATATTCTCGGGGGCAGATGCCCGGAAGCGAGGCTTTCTTTTACATATTATCCAAGTGTGAATGAATATATGGGACAGCGGAGTTTGCAGATTGTGATAATGAACTACCGGTAATTACTCTAAAAAGTGGTGAAAACTCCTAAAATATAAGCAATAATTTGAAAATCAAGTCGAAAAATGGTATACTAAAGATTATTTAATCTTATCGAAAATGTACTCCTCTTTCCAGCGGAGCGAAAGCGGAGTACATTTTCATCTCAGTAGGTGTTAACACCTACTGAGATAGCAGCATAGCGGCTTCTGAGTATTTGCAATAACAGCATATCCGTTTTTATCCGGAAAGGGGGGGATGATATGGCAGAAGAAAAAATATTAGAGTATGAAGGGCTTATGGTTGACGGTCATTTGGTGAAGGCACCTGCCGATTATCAGAACCCCGATGATTTATATAACGATTTGGTTGCACGGGTTAAAAAATATCATCCGTCAACCGATGTTTCTATTCTTGACAAGGCCTATAAGATTTCTACTGAAGCACATGGTGATCAGGCCCGCAAATCAGGTGAACCGTATATTATACACCCCTTGTGGGTCAGCATTATCCTGGCCGAACTGGAAATGGATAAAGAAACAATTGTGGCGGGAATGCTTCATGATGTGGTGGAAGATACTCTGATGACCGAGGAAGGGATAACCGAACAATTCGGTGCCGAAGTGGCTTTGCTGGTGGATGGCGTGACCAAGCTGGGACAGCTTTCTTATTCGGCCGACAAACTCGAAGTGCAGGCTGAGAATCTGCGCAAGATGTTTTTAGCGATGGCCAGGGATATCCGGGTTATCATCATTAAGCTGGCCGACCGTCTGCATAACATGCGGACACTCGAATATATGCGGCCGGAGAAGCAGCAGGAAAAAGCCCGGGAGACCATGGATATTTATGCACCGATTGCCGGGCGTCTGGGTATTTCCAAAATCAAAACTGAATTGGATGATCTGTCACTTAGGTACCTGAGACCGGATATATATAATGACCTGGTGCGCCAGATCAATGAACGGAAGGTCGAAAGAGAAGAATTTGTTCAGCAGATCGTAAAAGAAATATCGAGCCATGTCGCCAATGCAAAGATTAAAGCCGATGTCTACGGGCGGGTAAAGCATTTGTTCAGCATTTACAAGAAGATGGTCAATCAGGATAAAACCGTAGATCAGATCTACGATTTATTTGCTGTGCGGATTATTGTTAATAACGTAAAAGACTGTTATGCGGCTCTGGGGGTAATTCACGAAATGTATACGCCGGTTCCCGGCCGGTTTAAGGACTATATTGCCATGCCCAAGGCTAATATGTATCAGTCTCTGCACACGACGCTGATGAGTTCGGTGGGACAGCCGTTTGAGATTCAGATCAGAACGGCAGAGATGCATAAGACTGCTGAATATGGTATCGCTGCACACTGGAAATATAAAGAATCAGGTGACGGCAAAAAGAATGTTGCCAGTCAGGAAGAAGAGAAGCTGAGCTGGCTCAGACAAATACTTGAGTGGCAGACTGAGATGGCGGATAACCGCGAGTTTATGAACCTGCTAAAGGGTGATCTTGATCTCTTTACCGAGGAGGTCTATTGTTTCACCCCGAATGGGGATGTAAAGAGCCTGTCTAATGGTTCGACAACGGTGGATTTCGCTTATGCCATCCATAGTGCGGTGGGTAACAGGATGGTGGGAGCCCGAGTGAATGGCAGACTGATGCCGATCGACTATAAGATACAGAACGGTGACCGGATTGAGATACTGACCTCTCAAAATTCAAAAGGGCCGAGCCGTGACTGGCTGAATATTGTCAAGAGCACCCAGGCTAAGAATAAGATCAACAGTTGGTTTAAGAAAGAGTATAAAGAAGAAAATATCATCAAAGGCAAAGAGATGATCACGTCATCTTGTAGGTCTAAGGGATTTGCTGCAAGTGATCTGCTTAAGTCGAAATATATGCAGGTAGTACAGAAAAAATATGGCTTCCGGGATTGGGATGCCGTGACCGCAGCGGTTGGGCACGGCGGTCTGAAGGAAGGCCAGATTGTCAACCGGCTGATCGAAGAATATACCAGGGAACACCGCGAAGTCATTACCGATGAGACGGTGTTGGAAAAGGTAGCGGAAGCGGCGGAGCATAAGGTTCATCTGACCAAGTCGAAAAGCGGGATTGTGGTCAAAGGGATTGATGATATGGCAGTGCGGTTTTCTAAATGCTGTAACCCGGTACCTGGGGATGAGATTGTTGGATTTGTAACCCGGGGCAGGGGGATGACCATTCACCGGACCGATTGTATTAATGTACTGAACCTGACCGATATTGACCGGGCACGCTTACTGGATGCAGAATGGGGTACAGAAGCCAGTGAGGAAGCATTTGGCCAGTATCTGGCTGAAGTCAAGATCTATGCCAATGACCGGACGGGACTGGTGCTGGAGGTTTCCAAGATCCTGACCGAGCAGAACATGGATGTGAAATCGATGAATGTACGAACCAGCAAACAGGGCACAGCGACTATCGAAGCGGGCTTTATTGTCCGTGGCCGTGAAGAGCTGAGCAAGGTAATAGAGAAGATGAGACAGATAGAGGGCGTTCTGGATATTGAACGGGCAGTGGGGTAGAATTGTGAAGATAGAGAAATTTGTGATCGGTATTATTAGTACTAATTGCTATCTGGTGATTAATGATGATAAAAAAGAAGCAGTGGTCATTGACCCGGGGGCGTGCCCCGGTTACTTTGCAGATCATATCAGAAGCGAAGGACTGACCATTAAGGCAGTGCTCCTGACTCATGGACATTTCGATCATATTCTCGGACTGGGTAAGTTTCTGAAAGAGTTCGACGTGCCGGTATATGCCCATGAAGCGGAGAAGGTGCTGCTTACTGACGGCAGAGCCAATGGCTCCCGGTCTTATACCGCCGGATACGAGTTTCATAATGCAGTGTATGTAAAAGATGGTGATAAGCTCGGTCTGGCCGGAATGGAGTTTGAAGTTCTTCATACTCCGGGGCATACCTGCGGCGGCGTTTGCTATTATGTGCAAAAAGCCGGAGTGCTGTTCAGCGGTGATACGCTTTTTCAGGATTCGATTGGACGGACCGATATGGAAACCGGGGATACCGCTGCTTTAATCAACTCTATTCGGGAGAAACTTCTGGTCTTGCCGGAAGATACGGTCGTATACCCGGGACATATGGGTGAGACTACGATCGTCCATGAAAAGCACAACAATCCATATATATAATGAAGCGAGGCAGGATATGATTCGAATTGCTTGTAAAGACCCGTTGTATACCTATGATATTTATCATATTGTTAAGGCATTTTTGCCGGCGGTGGAAATTAGGCAAAACGTGAATGAGAGGCAGGAATCACTGGTTGAAATTCAGTTGGAGAGTGATTCTTGCTTTTTTGTCAGTTGCGCTGAAGCAGAGAAGATAAATAATAACAGTGATAGGAAGCGTCTGATCGGCAGGAAGCTTTATACCTGGCTTATGGCTGAAACGAAAAGAGCACTCCCCTGGGGGATGCTGACCGGGATCAGGCCGACCAAATTGATCATGAGCCAGATGGAAGCCGGACGGAGTGAAGAAGAGATTAAAAAACAATTCGCTGAAAACTATTTCGTGTCGGAAGAAAAACTTAAGTTAGGGATGAGGATTGCCAAAGAGGAAATGCGTTTGCTGGAGCAGCTTGATTATGGTGACGGTTATAGTCTGTATGTTGGTGTTCCGTTTTGTCCTACGACCTGCAGTTATTGTTCATTCACCTCATTTCCGATTGCGGCGTGGAAACACCGGGTATCGGATTATCTGGACGCATTGGACAAAGAGATTGAGCATGTCAGCAATGCCATGAAACATAAAAAACTCAATACAATCTATATCGGCGGCGGAACGCCGACAACACTGGAGCCGGAGGAGATGAGGCGGCTATTGATCAAGCTTAAGAAGCATTTTTCTGATGCTGACCTGAAAGAGTTTACGGTGGAGGCCGGACGGCCGGACAGCATTACCAGAGAAAAGCTGGAAGTACTGCAGGAATTCGGTGTTTCGCGAATATCCATCAATCCCCAGACCATGCAGCAGAAGACGTTAGATTTGATCGGCCGGAAACATACTGGAGAAGCCATTGTTAAAGCTTATCATCTGGCCAGAGAGCTTGGCTTTGATAATATCAATATGGACCTGATCGCAGGACTGCCGGGAGAAACAACCTCTGATATGGAAGATACCCTGAAGCAGATACAGGTGCTCGACCCGGATAGTCTGACTATCCATTCGCTGGCGATTAAACGGGCGGCCAGGATGGGACAGGAGAAGCAGGCCGGCGGGACGACCGGGGAAGAATTGGCAGATATGATTGAGATGGGGGCCATTTATGCTGAGGCAATGGGGATGCGCCCCTATTATATGTACAGACAGAAAAATATTGCCGGAAGTTTTGAAAATGTCGGCTATGCAAAGGTTGACAAAGCCGGAATATACAATATACTTATTATGGAAGAGAAACAGTCCATCATCGCGCTGGGCGCGGGAGCCACGACTAAATTGGTATATGATGATCATGAAGATGGCAAACGCAAGATTGTAAGGGTGGAAAATGTTAAAGATGCAGAGCAGTACATCACCCGTGTTGATGAAATGATAAAGCGAAAGGAAGAAGAGATATGGCGTTAAAAAAGAAACCGGTCACCGGTATGAAGGATATGATGCCCGGTGAAATGGAGATCCGGGATTATGTGATTGGTCTGATCAAGGAGACTTATCGCACATTTGGGTTTTCTTCGATGGAAACCCCCTGTGTGGAGCATATTGAGAATTTGTCCAGCAAGCAGGGCGGTGAAAACGAAAAGCTGATTTTCAAAATTCTGAAAAGAGGAGAAAAACTGAAAGTGGATCAGGCGGACAGCGAAGCCGATCTTGTTGATGGCGGGCTGCGGTACGATCTGACCATTCCGCTGTGCCGGTATTATGCCAATTATGCCAATGAATTACCTGCGCCCTTTAAAGCCCTGCAGATGGGCAATGTGTGGCGGGCTGACCGGCCCCAGAGAGGCCGTTTCCGCCAGTTTATGCAGTGTGATATCGATATTCTCGGTGAAAGCTCCAATCTGGCTGAAATCGAGCTTATACTGGCGACCAGTACGCTGCTGGGGAAATTGGATTTTAAGGACTTTACCATCCGCATCAATGACCGCAGGATACTGAAAGCGATGGCGTCTTACAGCGGATTTGACGAAGCCGATTATGACGGTGTGTTTATTACGTTGGATAAGATGGATAAGATCGGCCTGGATGGCATCCGTTCGGAGCTTATCGCCGATGGCCACACTTCTGCAATGGTAGATAAATACCTTCAGTTGTTTGCTGGGACCACTAATGATATTGCTGGTGTCAGGCACCTTAAGGATGTGTTGGAAGGTTTTCTCGATGCAAAGACCGCTGAAGGTCTGGAAGAGATCATCACCTGTGTGGAATGTGCCAAAGAAACACAGTTTGATCTTCATTTTGATCCTACACTGGTCCGGGGAATGTCTTATTATACCGGTACCATTTTTGAAATCAGTATGAATGAATTCGGTGGTTCGGTGGGCGGCGGCGGACGTTACGATGAGATGATCGGGAAATTTTCCGGGCAGGATACTCCGGCATGCGGATTTTCTATCGGATTTGAACGGATTGTCATGCTGCTTCTGGAAAAAGGCTATCAAGTGCCCTCCCGAAAGGTAAAACGGGTGTATCTGGTTGATAAGAATCTTCCCCGGGAAGAGCTTGGGAAGATATTTGCTGCGGCTAAGAGCGAGCGGGCAGATGGAAAGCAGGTTACGATAATCAAGATGAAGAAGAATAAGAAATTCCAGAAAGAGCAGCTTGCAAATGAAGGATATACGGAAATAATTGATTGCTATGCGTAGGAGGGAATAAATGATGGCAGAATCTATGAGTGGATTAAAAAGAACCAGGTTATGCGGGAATATCAGCAGCAGTGATATTGGACAGGCCGTAACGGTGATGGGATGGGTACAGAAGAACCGCAATAAAGGCGGAATCGTATTTTTAGATTTACGCGACCGGGCCGGGCTGGTGCAGATCGTTTTTGAAGGTGAAGGCTCACCGCTGGTGGAAAAAGCGGCGAAGCTGCGCAGCGAATTTGTCGTTGCGGTGACCGGAAAGGTTGAAGCCCGCGCCGGTGCAGTCAATTCAAACCTGTCCAGCGGTGAAGTGGAAATAAGGGCTAAAGAACTGCGGATTCTGTCAGAATCAGAAACGCCGCCGTTTCCGATTGAAGTAAGCAGTAAGACAAAAGAGGAACTGCGTCTGAAATACCGCTATCTTGATCTCAGGAGAGCGGACCTGCAGAAAAACCTGATCATGCGCAGCAAGGCAGCAATGATCGTGCGTCAGTTTCTGACTGAAGAGGAATTTCTTGAAATTGAAACGCCGATGCTGGTTAAGAGTACACCGGAAGGTGCCCGCGATTATCTGGTACCGAGCCGTGTTCATCCGGGAAATTTCTATGCTTTGCCGCAGTCGCCGCAGATTTATAAACAATTGTTGATGTGTGCCGGCTATGATCGTTATTTCCAGATTGTAAAATGCTTCCGCGATGAAGATCTGCGGGCGGACCGCCAGCCGGAATTTACCCAGATTGATATGGAGCTTTCTTTTGTTGATGTCAATGATGTAATTGATGTTAATGATCGTTTGCTGAAAAAGCTTTTTAATGATATTTTAGGTCTTGAAATATCCCTGCCGATTCCGCGGATGACCTGGCAGGAAGCGATGGACCGCTTCGGTTCGGATAAACCGGATCTCCGTTTCGAAATGGAACTTCAGGATGTTACCGGAATTGTAAAAGACTGCGGTTTCGGCGTCTTTACCGGTGCGGCCATAGCCGGCGGAAGCGTCCGCGGGATCAATGCCCGGGGACAGGGCAGCATGCCCCGTAAGAAGATCGATAAACTGGTTGGCCTGGCAAAAGATTTTGGTGCCAAAGGTCTGGCATATGCGGCGCTGAGTGAAAGCGGCGAAATCAAATCTTCATTTGCTAAATTCATGAGCGAAGGAGAAATGACAGCGCTGATCGAAGCGATGAATGGTCAGCCGGGCGATCTGCTTTTATTCGCCGCCGATCAAAATCAGGTGGTGTGGAATGTGCTGGGCAATCTGCGGTTGGAACTGGCCCGCCAGATGGAGCTTTTAGATAAAAATGATTATAAATTCCTCTGGGTCACGGAATTCCCGCTGCTGGAATGGAATGAAGAGCAGAACCGTTATACGGCCATGCATCATCCGTTTACCATGCCGATGGATGAAGACCTGCATCTGCTGGAGTGCGAGCCGGGTAATGTGCGGGCAAAAGCTTACGATATCATTCTAAACGGAACTGAGATCGGCGGCGGCAGTGTCAGAATATTTAATCCGGGTATCCAGAGTAAGATGTTTGAAATCCTCGGGTTTACAAAAGAGCAGGCTGATGAGCAGTTCGGCTTCCTGCTGAGAGCTTTTAAATACGGTGTACCGCCCCATGCCGGACTGGCTTACGGATTCGACCGTTTGATCATGCTGATGGCACAGGAAGACAGTATTCGGGATGTCATCGCCTTTCCGAAGATGAAGGATGCTTCCGATCTGATGAGTGAAGCACCAGGAAATGTTGCACGGGAGCAGTTGGATGAACTGGGATTGGCCAAAATCGAAGAGGCAGATGAGAAATAAAAATTGTTAGCATATTGGGCCGTTGCTTGTTGCTGTAACGGACCCATATTATTATGCTCATTTAAGGAATTAAGAAATCAGGGTATTTCTTTGAAAAATCTTTTAGCAGCCGGCAGCAGTGATTTTTCTTCAGCAGGGTACTGATACGCTGGCAGAGATTGCTGGTCATGGGAATTGCGCCGGTGTAGGCCTGAAATTCAACTTCTGAACTTTCTAACATCAAGATTAGGATTTCAGAGCCTCTGCTTTGTTCTTTCTGCGATAAGTTTTCAAACTTATTCATATCTACCTCCTGTAATCGGAATAAAGGCAATGTAATTTCTTGCATCTCAAATTTTACAATATTACATAACATATTGTAAATATACAAAAAGTAGAAATTGTAAATATGAATACAAAACAGAAGTAGAAACAGCAGTAGCCTGAATAGCAGATTCCGAAGTGTTTGAGGCATTTAAGAGAATTTTTTGTAATCAAGTGTAATCAGAACGTTTCATAGCACAAAAAAAGCGTGAGACGGGATTCGAACCCGCGACCCCGACCTTGGCAAGGTCGTACTCTACCAACTGAGCCACTCACGCACAAATGATTATTAAATCAGAACAATATTTAATATACTATAAGAGGTCTGTTTTGTCAACACCTTTATCTGGAAAAAGTTTTAAAAAATATTTACATAACAAGGAGGAATATAATGATGGAACCACAAAAACAATTTTATCAAAATCTGTCTCAAAAGGTGATTAAAGGGCTGGAAAAACGCAATTTTAATGGGTATTACTGCGAGACGGCGGAAGCGGCCGTAGAAAAAGCCATGGCGATGTTGGAAGACGGGGCATCGGCGGCATGGGGCGGCTCAGAAACACTGAAGCAGACTGGCCTGATAGAGCGGCTGAAACAAGCTGACAACCTTCAGGTGATTGACCGTGATGCCGCCCAAACGCCGGAAGAAAAAAGGCAGATATATTTTAAGTGCTCAGCTGCCGATTACTATTTTATGAGCAGTAATGCTATTACTCAGGACGGTGAACTGGTCAATGTCGATGGCATGGGCAACCGAGTGGCCTGTCTGATCTATGGCCCGGCTAATATTATTATACTGGCCGGGATGAATAAAATTGTACCGGATGTCAGAAGCGGCATCGAACGGGTTCGCTATACGGCAGCCCCTCCTAATGCCAACCGGCTGGGATTGAAAACACCGTGCGCTTCTGCCGGCTACTGTATGGACTGTCATGTGCCTGACTGCATCTGCTCTGACATTGTGATAACCAGGCGCTCTAAGGAGAAAGGCCGGATTAAAGTGATCTTGATTGGTGAAGATTCAGGTTATTAATGAAAAAGCTGCCGGCGGTAAATTTAAACATTTACCGCCGGCAGTTTTTTCATTCATATTTGGATTACAACTGGAAGATCTGTTTTCCGAGAAGCGAATCGTCGGTTGACAGCAGATCGGAAACGCTGATGGTCACGTCAGATGTATCGCTCAGGGTAAATACCTGACAAACGTTTATGGACTTATTATACGCAATGTCTACGGTCATATTAGCTGCCTCTTCCGGAAGTGGGGCGAGTACAGCCTCATTGCACGGGCTGCCGTTTTGTTCAGCGGTTAGAAGCACATCGGAAAGAGCATTTGCGGTGATGTCCTTGCGGTTGTTGGTATAAATATAATAGAACAGCAGACAAGGATTACCGGATTGATCGATCCCCGTTTCATGCTTTGAATATTCTACGGAAAAATCAGCAGTAGAGACATTAATGCTGTTATTTTCAGCCGGCTGGTCCGTATCTTCCCCGGAAGCCTGAGTGTTCTGGCCGGAGCCGGCAATGTGATCCCGGTAGTAGCGGTAGCCGAAATAACTGCCTGCTCCGAGTACGGCCAGCAGAGCGAGTACCAGAATGATTTTTAAGGCGGTTCTTTTTTTCTTCCGGTGTTTTTGTTTCCCGGGTCTTTGCTTTCTTTCGATGGTTTCTCCGGCATCCAGCATCTGCTGATAGTTTTGTTTTACTTCCCGTTCGCTTCTGGTCCGGATCTCTTCCTCCGGGATGTTGGAATAGCTCTGTGGCATGGGAATCTGGTTCTTTTTGATCAGTTTCCGCTTGATTCTACAGGTACGGCAGATCGCAACTCTCCCCATTTCAGTCTGGCGTATTTGCATTTCGTTCCCGCATGTACGGCATTTCATATTTATATCCCCTTTGTCAAGTGATGGTACCTTCAATTGACAATTGAAGGTATTTATATTTAAAAGGATACCATAGAATTATGAAAAATCAAAGAACTAATCTTTACCTTTTATGGTAGTTAGGTTAGAATAGATAAAAATGAAGGTGGTGAAAGGCCCATGATGATAATCACACCAGAAGAGTTAAAAGCAATGCTTGGTACTCAGGATGGGATCAGGCTGAATCTGCAGAGCCGGCGGTTTCAGGATATGGATCTGTCCGGCAGTAATCTGACCGATATTGATTTCAGTCATTCTGATTTTGTGAACGTAAAGTTGTCCGGAGCTGATTTAAGCCGCAGTATTCTGCATCATACCAGCTTTTCACCGGGCTGCTCATTTCAGGGAGCAAATTTTCAGGATGCAGATATTTCCGGCGCCATTTTCCGGTATTGTGATTTTTCTAATACCAATATGGCAGGGGCCAATCTGTATTGCTCCAGCTTTGAACATGCTAATATGGATAATATCACAACCGATGAAACGACCCGGTATTATAAAATGCGCTGTCCTGAGACCGGGGCATTCCTGGGTTACAAGCGCTGCTTTAATGATCTGCTGGTGCAGCTATTGATCCCGGCCGATGCCAGGCGTTCATCGGGGACGTCGGATGCCTGTCGCTGCGATAAAGCGAAGGTGCTGACTATTAAGAGCTTTGATCTGAAAAAGAACATGGAAGAAGCTTGGTCGGTGGTGGATGATGATTTTGTGTACCACATCGGAGAATATGTCTCGGTGCCGGATTTTAATGAGGACCGCTGGATAGAATCGACGACCGGAATTCATTTTTGGATGACCAGAGAAGAAGCGTATTCGTATCTGGAAAAGTAAAGATATGTTTAGGAGGAGACCAGAATGGAAAACAGAAAATTAATTAAGCTTGCGCTGCTGGGCTGCGGTACCGTTGGCGGCGGCTTATACCAACTGGTACAGCGGCAAAGCGGAGAGCTTCAGCAGAAGGTTGGAGCCGGGCTGGAGATCAGTAAGATTTTGGTGCATGATATGACCAAGAAGCGTGAGGGCATTGACAGTTCGCTGCTGACCGATAGCTGGGAAGAGATACTGAATGATATTGGTATCCAGATCGTGGTGGAAGTGCTGGGCGGTATCGAACCGGCCAGGACTATGATCCTGGCTGCTTTAAATGCCGGCAAGAATGTTGTGACAGCTAATAAGGATCTGTTGGCAGAACATGGTAAAGAACTGTTTGAAGCGGCGGCACTTAACGGCAAGGACCTCTTGTTTGAGGCGGCTGTCGCGGGTGGGGTACCGATCATAAACCCACTCAAACAGAGCCTTATCGGCAACCAGATTGATGAAGTGATCGGCATTGTTAACGGTACTACGAACTATATTCTGACCAAGATGTTTGAAGAAGGGCTGGACTTTGGTGAAGCGCTTGCCGGAGCAACCGAAAAAGGATATGCGGAAGCCGACCCGACAGCGGACATTGAAGGCCTGGATGCGGGACGCAAGGTGGCGATCATGGCGTCGATCGCATTCCATTCGCGGGTCGTATTTTCCGATGTATATACCGAAGGCATTACGAAAATTACTGCAACTGATATTCAATATGCAAAAGAATTTGACAGTGTTATCAAATTACTTGGGGTAGCGCATAATACTGAAGGCGGAATTGAGGTGGCAGTATATCCGATGCTGATCGCCAATGATCATCCGCTTGCGTCAGTACGGAATTCATTTAATGCCGTCTTTGTACATGGGGATGCTGTTGGCGATACCATGTTTTACGGCCGCGGCGCCGGGGAGTTCCCGACTGCCAGTGCGGTGTTCGGCGATGTCATGGAGATTATGCGCAACATTAAATATCAGTGTACCGGCAGGGTTAGCTGCACCTGCTACATGGATACACCGATTAAACCATTTGCTGATGTGAAGAATAAATTCTTCCTCCGTCTCCAGGTGGAGAATTACCCGGGGGTTCTGGCGAGTATTGCGAATGTTTTCGGAGATCATAAGGTCAGCATCGCCAAAGTGGTCCAGAAGAAGGTGACCGCCAGTGAGGCTGAGCTTGTTATCGTGACCGAGAAGGTCAAGGAATACCATATGAAAGATGCGCTGTCTGAGCTTGCCGGCATGCCGATTACCAGAGAGATCAGCAGTGTTATAAGGGAATATTAATATGACAGAAAAACAATTGGTCCTGATGTTTGATCTGGATGGAACCCTGTTGGATACAAATGAATTGATATTTCAATCATTCCGCCATACATTTAGTGAGTATATGCCGGACAAGGTGCTGACCGATAATGAGTTAATTTCCTTTTTAGGCCCGGCGCTGAGCGATTCTTTCGACCGTTTTTTCCCGGCCGATAAAGTGCCGGAGATAGTTGATTATTACCGGAACCATAATCGTGCGAATCACGAAATGTTTGTAAAAATATTTCCGACCGTACGGGAAACCCTGCAGTATTTGAAAAAGGAGAATTATCCAATGGCGGTAGTGACGACTAAGATCAATGAAGTGGCCAGGATTGGTCTGGATTTATTTGAACTGACCCCTTATTTTGACCTGATTCTGGGGCTGGATAATGTAGCCCGCTCCAAGCCCGATCCGGATGGAATATACCGGAGCCTGGATTATTTCGGGTGCAAACAGGGGATTATGATTGGGGACAGTGTGGCTGATATCATGGCAGGGAAGAATGCCGGTGTGTATACAGCCGGAGTTGAGTGGACATTTAAGCCGGTAGAAATACTGACCAGTCTGGAACCGGATATTATGCTGAGCAGGATGGAAGAGTTGATCCCTTATGCTGAACAGCTCGAGAAACAATTAAATAAATGATTGACGACGGAGTGATTCATAGAAAATAGAATCCTCCGTCTTTTTATGTATATTAACTGGAAAAATTAATAATACTTGCACTATCGTCAGGTTTATAGTAAAATAATTGAAAATGATAATCAATCTCATTCAAGGAGAACAGTATGTCTCACGAAGTGGTAACATATTTGTTAAAGAATAAAAACTATAGAAAACGATTGCAGTTCCGGCTTGTTCTGCAATGTGCACCGTTCTTAAAAGGTCTCAGGGCGGCCTGTATAATCAGCCTTGGCCATGCGCTATGCGCCGAAATAAAGGCGGCATTAAAAGATACGGACATTTCCTATGTCATTTTAAATAAAGCGGGAGAAAGGTGTCTGGTGTTGTTTTACCGCACTGCAGCATTTGAAACGTATCTGAACCGGCCGGAGGTAAAAGAATTTTTACAGGGGTATGGATATGACACCTTTCAGGTTGAATATATCTTGATCCATTTGCGGAAGCGTATTGCGTTGTTCTTTGATGATGAAGAGAAGTTTCCTCACGAAATGGGAGTGATTTTAGGATATCCGACCGCGGATGTAGCAGGCTTTATCGAGTATGACGGACAAAACTATCTGCTGTCGGGATATTGGAAAGTTTATGGTAATCTGCAGCATGCCAGGAGAACCTTTGGCATGTTTGACCGGGCAAAGGTATGTGCGGTTAATGAGTTTGTAGCAGGGAAATCCATAGAAGAAATTGCTTGTATATAAAGGAGATTAGTGTGGGGATTGTAATTATTGGCGGAAATGAATGTATGGAATGCCAGTACAAACAAATTTGCAAAAAACATAAATGCAAAGCAAAGGTTTTTACTAAGATGAAGGGAAATTTGCGGACTCAGATCGGTCAGCCCGATCTGATTATCTTATTTACTTCGACTGTATCACATAAAATGGTTCACTGTGCCCTAAAAGAGGCAGAGAAATATGATATACCGGTAGAACGGTCACATAGCAGCAGCGCTTCGGCACTGCAGAGCATATTGGAATCCCATTTATGACGGGACATTAGATTATAGATATTAAACAAGTTGAAAGCATGGGAACTCCATGCTTTCAACTTGTTTTTTGGTGATGTTTTCAAACCGGAACAATAACGCATTAGACAATTATCAAATCATATTTGACAATTATCTAATGCAATGATATTCTATAAACTGTAAATTAGATACATATCAAATTAAAAGGAGAAAATATCATGAAAACCTTATTAAAAAAACAAAGAGCTTTATTAAGTCTAATTATTGCTATCAGTGTTCTGTTTGCCGGTACCAGTGTGGCATCTGCAGTGCTGCTGGAAAAAATTCTTGATGCGGTAACCAGTCAGAACTGGCAGCTGTTCCGGACAACAGCAATACTGGTACCGGTTTATGTTGTAACAGCGGCGGCAGTTATCATGTTGAATGAAATTCTTGTTAAAAAGCTTATTGTCAGAATCATTCGTCAATTAAGGGACGAGGTTTATGGGGGAATTTTACAAAGAGAACCGGAGGGATTTCGATCTGCCAATACAGCAGAATACATTTCTGCGCTTACAAATGACATTAAGATCATAGAAGATAACGCTTTGGTCCCCTTCATGCAGTCAATTCAGTATTTTCTTATCTTTATCGGTACAGTCGCCGCTTTGTTATACTATAACCCCTTGATTGCGATATTGATGTTTGGCTGCCTGATAGTAATGTATCTGGTTCCCGCCGCCTTTGGCAAATTAATAGCCCGCAGACAAGAGAAACTGTCTGGCCGTCTCGCAGAGTTTACTGCCGGATTAAAGGATCAATTATCCGGCTTTGAAGTGATTCACTCGTTTAATCTTACCCGCCGTATGTTAAAACAATTTAAGATAAAAAATGAAGAAGTGACCGTAGCGAAGTATGACGTGGACCGAATGATTATGATTAGTACCGGTCTGGCTCAGGCGCTGGCTGCGGGAACACAGTTATTAGTGGTCTTAGTCTCCGGCTGGCTGGTATTGCGCGGGCATATGACAGCGGGCGTGCTGCTGGCGATACTTCAATTGAGCGGAACCTTTGTCCATCCCGTGGGCATTATTATGGAGAACCTTTCGATGATTCAGAGTACGAAACCAATCTTTGAACAGTTTGAAAAGCTGAAAAAGCAGACGATCGATCCGGTATTCAACGGAGAAGAGATGCCTGCGTTTGATACGGCGGTGGTATTTGAAGATGTATCTTTTGCCTATAATCCAGATTGTCCGGTGCTGGAACAGATTAATTTACAATTTAAGAAAAATAAAAAGTATGCTATAATCGGGACAAGCGGTTGCGGTAAATCTACTCTTATCAGATTAATGGGGGCGGAATATGGTGCCTATGAGGGAAATATTACCGTCGATGGGAAAGAACTCCGTGAAGTGAAGCTGGATGAATGGCTGGAACATTTCTCTGCCATTCATCAGGATGTCTACATGTTTGATGAATCAATTAGTGAAAATATTGATCTTCATTATCAATATGATGAAGATGTCTGGAACCATGCACTGGCAGTCAGTGGTGTAAGAAAGTTTTTGGATCAGATACCGGGTGGTATTGATGCTCCGGCTGGCGAAAATGGCTCCAATCTGTCTGGTGGACAGCGGCAGCGGGTGGCAGTGGCCCGGGCTTTGATCCGCAGTAAGCCGATTCTGGTATTGGATGAAGGGACTTCAGCGCTGGATATGCAGACGGCATACGATATTGAATCAGCGCTTTTAGACACACCGGATATTACCATTATCAATATTACTCATAATTTGAATCCTCAGACACTTCGCCGGTATGATGAGATATTGTTCATGAATGAGGGACGGATAGCGGCTGTCGGAGATTATGATACATTAATGGTCGACAATAAATCATTTGCAGAATTTTTGCAGATCCAAAAGGAAGAGGTGGCATAGTGGCGATACAGTTACACCCCCAATATGAAACGTTGTTTTTGCTTTGCAATACACCGTGGGGACAGGAAGAAAGAGAAAAGATGATTACCGAATTGGATAAGATGGGCTTTGAAGGCGAGGTGTTTTACCAGAAACATTTCCGGATCGTGGAGCAATATTATCAGACCTTTTGTAAAAACCGGATTGAGTCGCGCGGGACTGAATTGCTGTGTGATATGGATGAAGGCCTGGTGATCATTTACACAGTCTTATTTGAGCAGCATCCTGATTGGTATGAAGACCTTTCGGCGGTATCAGAAGAGGTTGTCGCTGAGGCGGTAGAGGATGTGTTGATCTCTGGAGAAGAAGGTATCAGAGATATTATTGCAGCGCTGGAATTAGCAGAGATATCCGATGAGTCAAAATGGAAGATTATTAAGTTTCGACAGCATGCAAAGCAGCAGTTGGGTGATGTTGCCGCAGCAATTAAAGAAAATATCCCGGCGTTTGAGAAAGCGAGAAATAAAATAGAGAAAAGACTCAACATATTACTGAAACAATTTTGCAAAAATATAAATAAAGCTGAGAAAGCAGCATTATATAAAATACCTGAAAAGATAATTCCCGACGGAGAAATCATTCCTACCTTAGCTTTTCCGATGGCTGTTTTTGTGAATTCCCGGACTTGTTTCTATGGTTTGCTGAGCGATCAGATCGCAATGGGCAAAGAGGCTAAGCTTACCCGCGAAGGATTGCTTGTTGGGGCAAAGGCTCTGAGTGATAAAAGCAAGTTGGAAATTCTGTTATGTTTAAAGGAGAAGCGGTTGTGCAATTTTGAAATAGCCGAACGGGTCGGACTGACCCCGGCAACTGTTTCACACCATATGGGGACTTTATTGGCAGCAGGCTTTGTCGAGCTGAGCAAAGAGGGCGGCCGAGGCTGCTATACATTAAGCCGGCAGGACGTTGAATATTTTTTGCAGGGGATGCGGCAGTTATTGCTTACCGGGCAGTAAAAAGTAATGCAGCCGGCTCGGAAATATGATATAATAACTTTCAGTATTTTGTAGTGTGAGGAGGTTATTTATGAGCTACGCAGATAAAGTTTTTATAGATATGTGCCGTGATATTATCGATAACGGAACCAGCACCGAAGGTGAGAAGGTGCGTCCGGTATGGGAAGACGGTACCCCGGCTTATACCGTTAAAAGATTTGGTGTGGTGAACCGGTATGATCTGTCGAAGGAGTTCCCGGCACTGACACTGCGCCGTACAGGTATTAAGAGCTGCACGGATGAACTGCTGTGGATCTGGCAGCAGAAATCAAATAACATTCACGATCTGAGTACCCATATCTGGGATAGCTGGGCCGATGAAGAAGGATCGATCGGAAAGGCTTATGGTTACCAGATGGGAGTTAAGCATCAGTATAAAGAAGGGCTGATGGATCAGATCGACCGGGTCATCTACGATCTTAAAAATAATCCTTACAGCCGCCGCATAATAACCAATATCTATGTCCATCAGGATCTGCATGAAATGCATTTGTATCCTTGTGCCTACAGTATGACATTTAATGTGACTAAGGACAGGAACAGTGATAAGCTGACTCTGAATGCTATTTTAAATCAGCGTTCACAGGATGTTCTGGCGGCAAACAACTGGAATGTATGCCAGTATGCCGTACTGGTGCATATGCTGGCTCAGGTGTGCGATATGAAGGTGGGAGAATTCATGCATGTCATTGCTGATGCTCATATATATGACCGTCATATCCCGCTCATCGAAGAACTGATCGGCAGAGAGCCGCTACCGGCACCGACCTTGTGGCTGAATCCGGAGATCAGGGATTTCTATGAGTTTACAAAAGATGATGTCAGACTGGATAATTATGAGACCGGTCCGCAGATGAAGAATATTCCGATTGCGGTATAGGAGGAAGAAGTTTGAAACAAAGAAGTAGAGGTAAACCAATAAAAAAGAGTATAGCAAACAAGCCCCTCACAAATTAGCGGGTGACAATAACTGTAAATTATAGAAATGGACTTAGATATAACAATTATTA
>Ga0153940_1000069_pt1 | contig 66728 bp, 65 predicted proteins | sample TSNJ024MetaG_FD_104736 | JGI IMG/M metagenome (GOLD analysis project Ga0153940, IMG submission 104736) | Attine ant fungus gardens microbial communities from New Jersey, USA - TSNJ024 MetaG | ecosystem: Host-associated > Fungi > Mycelium > Unclassified | place: USA: New Jersey, Brendan T. Byrne... | reverse complement strand
TCTACCGCTGTCAAAGTTACCTATAGGAGAATACCAAAAATATATGAAAGATTAAACTCCACTTGAGAAAAAGTAAATTCCACCGCTTGATAGAGGAGTGGAATTTAAAATTTCAATTTTCGCCTACAAAATAAGTAAAAAATTATGTTGATAAGTAAAAAGACGAATGCTATAATATGCGTAAAGTTATCAGATTATATAAATAACTTACTAAAGCAAGGTGAGAAAATGAAGCGAAGCACAAATAACTTAGAAGTAAAACAGCTGAATAGGAACCGGGTGTTTCGTTATGTGAATAGTGTGGAAAAGACCTCAATGCCGGAGATTTCTGCGGCATTGGGGATTAGTGTTCCAACGGTACTGACGATTGTCAACGAATTAAAAAAAGCCGGTGTGATCCGGGAAGTAGGTGAACTGGAATCGAACGGCGGCAGGAAGGCGAAAGCCATAGCGTCCGTTAAAGATATCAGATTTGCCATAGGCCTTGATATTACGAGGAATCATGTGGGGATTGTATATACGGATCTTTCGGGTAAAGCGCTTCGCCATGAAAGAATCCACAAGCCTTTCCGGTATGAAAAAGACTATTTCCGGGAGGTGGCAGAAATTGTGGACCGGTTTATTGAGGAGAGCCACGTCTCTAAAGAGCGGGTTCTGGGAATTGGCGTATCGGTGCCCGGGATTATTGATGAACAGAAGGCGTTGATCACGAAGTCACATGCTTTGAGGATTCATAATGTACCGTGTGATGAATTGACGGAATTCATGCCGCTTCCGTGTGAACTTATCAATGATGCCAATGCGGCGATGATAGCGGAAGGGAGGAGAAATAAAAGAAACGATAATATGGTATATCTGTCGCTTAGCAATACTGTGGGAGGCGCTGTAGTATTTTATAGCGGAATTGAAAATAACAATATGCGGGAACTGCAGAATTCGAATGTTGTCAATATGTATCAGGGCGACAACTGGAGGAGCTGCGAATTTGGTCACATGGTCATCCATCCCGGTGGGGAGCGGTGTTACTGTGGTAAAGAAGGATGTCTGGATGCATATTGCTCCGCTCTTAAGCTGGCAGACGAGACAGATGGAATTTTGGAGAGTTTTTTCCACAAGATGGAAGCGGGAGACGAAAGGCTTCGGAGAATTTGGGATGAATATCTGGATAATCTTGCAATTGCGGTGGACAACTTAAGGATGAGCTTTGATTGTGGTTTGATCCTCGGAGGTTATGTAGGAAGCAATATGGAGCCGTATATACAGGAGCTCCGCAGAAAGGTCGCAGAACGAAACATATTTGAAAATGACGGCACTTATGTCTATGCGTGCAGGTATCAGAAGGAAGCATCGGCGTTGGGGGCGGCGATTCATGAGATGGAAAAGTATATTAACACTATATAACTATATAAATAATGTTTTTCGAATACTTTATTAAATATATTACTAAAGTAAAAAATAAAGATAGGAGCGTAATAATTTATGGAAAGAAAGATGAAAGTAGCTGCAATGAATGGGATTGGGAAGATGGGGTATACCAAGCGTCCGATTCCGGTACCGAATGCTGATGAAGTTCTGGTAAAGTTGGAATATGTAGGCATCTGCGGGAGTGACATGCATTATTATGAGTCGGGCAGAATTGGAGACTATATCGTGGAGCCGCCTTTTGTGCTTGGCCATGAGCCCGGGGGAGTCGTAACAGAAGTAGGCAAAGATGTGACCCATCTGAAAATTGGGGACAGAGTAGCGCTGGAGCCCGGTAAAACCTGCGGCAAATGCAGGTACTGTCAAGAGGGTAGATATAACCTCTGCCCGAATGTGATATTTTTTGCGACACCGCCAGTGGATGGAGTATTTCAGGAGTATGTGGCTCACGCGGCAGACCTGTGCTTCAAGTTGCCGGATAATGTAAGCACCTTGGAAGGAGCGCTGATTGAACCTCTGGCTGTAGGTTTCCATGCGGCAAAGCAGGGTGAAGCCCAGATGGGGCAGACGGCAGTGGTATTCGGGGCAGGATGTATTGGCCTGGCGTCGATGATGGCATTAAAAGCCTTCGGTGTATCCAGAGTTTATGTAGTAGATGTTATCCAGAAGCGGTTGGACAAAGCTATGGAACTGGGGGCAGACGGTGTAATCAATGGGAAAACGGAAGATATTTTTGCAAAAGCAAAAGAAGTGACGGCTCAAGCGGGATTTGACCTTGCAATTGAAACCGCGGGAAACGAGATTACAACCAATCAGGCCATCCAGGTGGTACGCAAAGGATCTAATATCGTTTTGGTAGGATACGGGAAGACCGGCATGATGAATTTGATGATGAGCCTGGCACTGGATAAAGAAGTGACATTTAAGACGGTATTCCGTTATCGCCATATCTATCCGATGGCTATTGAAGCCGTGTCCCAGGGGAAAGTTAATCTAAAAGGACTCGCAACCCATATATTCGATTTTAATGATGTTCAGACGGCAATGGATAGAAGTGTGAACGAAAAGACGGAGATTGTGAAAGCTGTTGTGAAAATTGCTGAGTAGAAATCGACTTGTCAAAGAAATAACATTATACAAATTGTGCAAAAATTATAAAATAATTTTGTTTAATATTGCATATTGCACAAATGGAATTTTGAAAGTATAATATAAACATAATTTATAAAATTAATTTATAAAATAACTTTCTGAAATTATTATTAGCCGGTTTGCAATCGGATGGAGGATGAACATGGGAATTATTGAAAGTATGAGACTGGATGGCAAGGCAATTTATGTAACAGGTGCAGCAAGCGGAATTGGCAAAGCGGCGGCAGCGGCATTTGCCGAGGCAGGTGCGGATGTGGCCATCGCAGACATTAATATTGAAGGCGCTGAAGAAGTGTCAAAAGAGATTGCCGGTGCTACAGGTTCTAAGACAATTGCAATCCGGTGCGACGTTACGAAGCAGGATCAGGTAGAAGCTATGGTGGCAAAAGTAGCTGAGACATATGGGAAGCTGGATGCATGCTTCAACAATGCCGGTATTGCGGTGAATGTGCCGGCGGAAGAGATGACGCTGGAGCAGTGGCAGAAAGTGCTCGATATCAATCTGACAGGTGTGTTCTTATGTTCGACAGCAGCAGGAAGAGTCATGCTGAAGCAGGGATATGGATCTATCATCAATACGGCATCGATGTCAGGACATATTGTCAATGTTCCGCAGCCACAGTGCGGATATAATGCATCTAAGGCAGGCGTAAGCTTACTGACTAAGTCACTGGCAGTTGAATGGGCGAAAAAGGGTGTGCGTGTAAATTGCATAAGCCCGGGTTACATAGGAACAGATCTGATTATGACAAGAGAGGATTTGAAACCGTTAATTGAGCAGTGGAATGCAATGGGTCCCCTGGGACGCCTTGGCCGGCCGGAGGAATTACAGTCGATTCTGGTATACCTTGCAGGAGATACGAGCTCCTTTACAACCGGTTCGGATATTATCGTGGATGGAGCATTTACCTGCTTCTAAGAAAACATTTTATTTTCATGGGTAGCTAAGCGAAAGCTATAATAATATTATTTCAAAAGGAGGAAATATTTATGAAGAAAAAGTTGTTAGGTGTAATTCTTTGTATCGCAATGATCGCGGCAATGGCTATGGGGTGTACGACAGAGTCACCGGTAAGCAGCGATTCCGGGAGCGAAGACAGCAGTAGTGCAGATTCTGGTGATGGAACAGTCAAAATCGGCATTACCATCCAATCACTGAAGAATGATTACTGGGCAGGAGTTATGGGCAAGCTGGAAGATCTGATGAAGGAAAAGGATTATGAGTATACATTAATTGATTGTGAAGACAATTCTGCAACTCAGATCAGCCAGATTGAGAACTTTATCACAACAGGCTGTGATCTGATTATGGTTCATCCATCGGATGCAATGGCAGTAGAGACTGTCTGTCAGGAAGCGCTTGATGCCGGAATCAAAGTTATGTGCTGGGATGACAAGATGGAGAATACCACTGCTAACTGGGTTCTTGATAACACCGAGCTGGGGAAAGAAATCGGTAAGACAGCAGCCAGCTTTATTAATGAGAATTACACGGCAGATGCTCCGGCCGAGGTTTGTGTAATTGGATATCCGTCTACGAAGGTTCTGTTAGAGCGGCAGAATGGTATCGAAGCCGGACTTGAGGAGTACTGCGATGACGGCAATTTCAAAATCGTAGCAGAGATTGACGGCCTGCAAGCCAATGATGCCCAGACGAATGTTGAGTCGGTTCTTCAGGCAAATCCGGATTGCTCTGTATTTGTCGGAGTTGGTGCGGGTGCGATGATCGGTTCAAACGAAGCGTTGCTGCAGAAGTATGGCGGAGCCGGTAATATTCCGGAGAATGTTGGTGTTATTACAACTGACGTTACGATGCAGCAGTTAGAGTCTCTTCAGGCAGGAGATGAGGCGATCAGAGCCATCGTTGGATTCGAGGGTTCCAGCCTGGATACGGCACAGGCTTGCCTGGATATGTTTGAAAGCATTTTGGCTGGCGATGACTTCACAGGTGACAATCATGATGTTTATCGGCCACTCACGGAAATTTCACTAGATAATATCGAAGAGATCATAGCAGGTATGTAGCATCATCGAAATAGATAGTGAAGATAGTGATATGACAGAGGCGGTTTTGGCCGCCTCTAAGTATATAATCACGGGGGAAGAATATGAGCGAAGAATATGTATTACAATTACAGCATATAAGAAAAGAATACCCGGGTGTTATTGCATTAAAAGATGTTACATTGGAGCTAAAGAAAGGCGAGATTCTTGCATTAATCGGAGAAAACGGAGCCGGTAAATCTACACTGATTAAATGTTGCTCCGGGGCGGTTGTCCCGACCTCTGGAACAATTGTCGTAGGCGGAGCAGAATTTACCAGTATGACACCGCAGTTGGCGGCAGAGAATGGGATAGCGATTATCTATCAGGAATTTAATAATGTAAAGGAACTGTCAGCGGCAGAAAACCTGTTTTTGGGACGCCCGATCAGAAAAGGGATCGTAGTTGATAAGAAAGCAATGGAAAAAGAGGCTGCAAAGGCGTTTGAACAGTTACGGATTAAAATTGACCCGAAAACGCTGATGAAGGATCTGACAGTAGGCTATCAGCAGATGGTGGAGATTGCCAAGGCAATCCAGCAGGATGCAAAGATATTGATTATGGATGAGCCTTCTGCGCCTTTAACGAGTGTGGAAGTTGAGAGTATGTTCCGAGTGGTAGAGAGACTGCGCAAGGAGGGAATTTCTATTGTTTACATATCTCATAGATTGGATGAAATCTATCGCCTGTCAGATAGAATTGTGGTTTTACGGGATGGGGAATATGTTAAGACCCTGATTACAAAAGACAGCCAGATTCAGGAACTGATTCAGCTAATGGTCGGACGTGAATTGACGGAAACATATCCGCCAAGGGGGAGCTGCATTGACAAGAGTGAAGTAGTATTGGAACTTAACGATGTTTCCGGCAATGGTGACAAGAATATGAATCTGAAGATTCATAAGGGTGAGATTGTCGGTCTGGGCGGTCTGGTTGGTGCGGGGCGTACCGAACTTGCTGAGATGATCTTCGGGGCGGTTCCAAAACAGTCCGGACAGATGATCTTCAAAGGCCGGGAAGTCAATCCAAAGAGCCCGAGAGAAGCAATAGATCTTGGAATCGCACTGGTGCCGGAAGACCGGAAACGCCATGGCGCTATGCTTGGCATTTCGATCAAGAATAATATCAATATGCCGATATATGAAAAGAACTCTACTTTGAGTGTGATTAATTCTAAAAAGGAAATGAAAACTGCTGAAAAATATCAGAAGAGCATGGCAATTAAGACACCGACGCTGCACCAGTTGGTGAAGAATTTAAGCGGCGGTAACCAGCAGAAGGTTATTCTGGGAAGATGGCTGGCAGCTGATTCAGAACTGATTATCTTTGATGAGCCCACCAGAGGTATTGATGTCGGTGCAAAGTATGAGATTTATAAGTTAATGAATGATTTAGTAGAAAAAGAAGGAAAAGCAATTCTGATGATTTCTTCGGAGATGGAAGAATTGATCGGCATGTCCGATAGAATTGTGGTGCTGGCGGAAGGCGAGATGACCGGTGAGCTGCAGAAAGAGGAGTTCAAACAGGAGACAATCATGGCATATGCATCCGTAACGAGAATGGAGGAGGATCAGACTGTATGAAAGAGAAAGTAGTATACCAATTAAAAGATAAGGCGATCTGGGTTGTGTTCGTAGTCCTCGTTATTGCGTTTACAATTGCAAATCCAAGATTTGTTAATCCGAACAACTTACTTACGATGCTTCGTCAGGTTTCTATGTACGGGATTGCTTCCATTGGTATGACATTTGTCATCCTGCTTGGAGATATTGACCTGTCAACCGGATCTATTATTACTTTTGTTAATATTTTCTGCGCATATTTGATGGTAAATATGGGAATGAACATGATTCTTGCGATTATTATCACGCTCATTGTGTCAACATTGATCGGGACCTTGAATGGTTTCATGGTATCGACCATTGGTATCCCGGCACTGATTGCAACCTTTGCCACACAGACGGCATTCCAGGGTCTGGCACTGATCCTCTGCGGAGGTCTTCCGATTAATGGATTTACAGAAAATTTTAAGATCTTTGGCCAGGGATATGTTGGGATTGTTCCGGTTCCGGTAATTATCATGGCAGTCTGCTTTGGGGTGGGAGCCTTTATATTGAATAAGACATATTTCGGCCGTTATTTCTATGCCGTAGGCGGGAACGTGGAAGCAGCGAAACTGTCAGGTATCCGTGTCGGAAGGATTAAATATCTGGTATTTGCTATATCCGGATTTTTTGCCGGCCTTGCCGGGATCGTGATGTTGTCACGTACCAATTCGGGAATGTCCAACGCCGGCCAGGGATATGAATTTGATGTAATTACCTGCGTAGTATTGGGAGGTGTGTCGGTAAACGGTGGTTATGGAATGATATCTGGTGTTGTGGCGGGTACATTTATTATCGGTGCCCTGAAGAATGGTATGGTACTTATGAACATTAACTCTTATGTACAGTCTATTGTTATGGGTGTCGTGCTGGCATTTGCTGTAGGATTTGACTGCCTTCAGAAGAAGAAACAGACAACCTGATCATCTATGCGGGAGCGTACATAGGAAGAGCAGCTTGAGATTGTTTTATAAATGGGTTCGTTTGTTGACAGAAAGTCCTTGAAAAAGTAGAATAATAAATATACGAATATTCTAGGATAGCGAGGATAATGAAGAGTGAAGAAAAGTCAGTTAATATATCAATATATTCGGGCCCAAAAATCAGTCTCGAAGCAGGACATTGTCATAGATCTGCGCTTAAGTCTCCCTACGATTACCCAGAACCTCCAGTATCTGGAACAGCTGCGGCTGATTGACACATCGAAGAAGATTCCCCGCGCAGGAGAACGTGGTCGCAATGCTACGGCATATACTTATTTAAGAGAGGCCAGATGCGCCGTTGGAATGTATCTTACCGCTCATCATATCAACTGTGTTGCGATAGACCTCTCCGGTGACGTGATACACGTGGTAAAAGAGAGAATTGAATTTGATTTGAGAAATGACGATTATCTTAAGAAGATCGGGGAGATTGTCGAGCGTGTAAAAAATGAAGCGGGTATCAGTGATGAAGATCTTTTGGGCGTCGGTATTGCCGTACCTGGTATTGTATCGGAAGACGGAGAGCGTGTAAAATATGGACTTACGTTAGATTTTACAGGGTGGACAAGGGCGGAGATTGCCAAGTATATCTCCTATGAGACTAAGTTGTTTCATGATTCTAATACAGCAGGTTATGCGGAAGTGTGGATATCGGATGATATCTGTGATGCTTTCTATATTAGTCTGGGCAACAGTGTGGGCGGTGCGTTTGTGGTAAATAGGAGTATCTATGAAGGAGAAGGGCGTAGGAGTGGAGAGATCGGTCATATGACAGTGGTTGCGGAAGGCGGCCAGCTGTGCTACTGTGGTCAGCGGGGCTGCTTTGATACGGTGGCACGGGCTACCAATCTGGACCAGTACACGGATGGTAATCTGGAACATTTTTTCGCACTTTTACAGGCGGAAGATGCGGAGGCAATGAGGCTTTGGGACAAGTATCTGGATGACCTGGCACTGGCAATTCATAATATCAGTATGCTGTTTGATTCCTCTATTATCATCGGCGGTTATGTCGGTGCATATATTGAGGACTATATGGATGATCTGTGCCGGCGGGTAGATGCGCGGGATACGTTTGGCGACCGGGCAAAGGGTTATCTGATTCCCTGCAAGTATAAAGTAGAGTCCACGGCAGCTGGCGCAGCGATTTTTTTTATTGATGAGTTTTTTGAGACGATCTAAAGAGGTCGTCAATGAAGGAGTGATTAGATGAAAGCAGCAGTTTATCACGGGAAACGGGATCTCCGGGTGGAAGAAGTACCGGAAAAGGAATTGAAAGATAACGAGGTTATGATCCAGGTAAGATACTGCGGCGTATGTGGAACGGATGTCCACGTTTTTAACGGTGACGGCGGATCCTATGAGGTCAATCCGCCGCTGATTCCGGGACATGAGTTTGCCGGTGTTGTAGCGAAAGCCGGGGCAGCGGTAACCAGGTTCAAAGCAGGTGACCGGGTAAGCGGTGACCCGAATGATATGTGTGGTGAGTGTTATTATTGTAAGAATGCAATGCAGCATTTTTGTACGAATAATATGGGAGTTGGAACGACGGTCGACGGAGGTTTTGCCGAGTATGTGGTGTTGCGGGAGAAGCAGATCTACAAGTTTTCGGAAAGCCTAAGCTTTATGGAGGCAGCTATGATTGAGCCAATTTCCTGTTGCCTTCATGGTATCGATCTGTGTGAGATTAAATTAGGTGACACGGTGCTTGTAATGGGCGGCGGACCGATTGGAATGATTATGATGCAGCTTGCTAAGTATGCCGGGGCAGCCCGGTTAATTATGTCGGAGCCGGTGCCGGAGAAGCGGGAGCTGGCGCTTAAACTTGGGGCGACGAAGGTTATTAATCCGCTGGAAGAAGATGTGCAGGCTGTTTTGGCAGAATATTGTGACAATGTAGATGTTGTAATTGAGTGTGTCGGGAATATACATACCCAGGCGGATGCAGTAAAGTTTGCGGGAAAGGGTGCCATGATCATGTACTTTGGACTGGCGTCACCGAATGAAAGTTTTCCGCTTAAACCGGATGATGTATTTAAAAAGGAACTGAAGATTACGTCTTCCTTTATCAATCCATATACATTTGAACGTGCAACTCAGGTTTTGGAAGCGAAAGTTCTGGATTTGGAAAGCCTGATAACCAATGTGGTTCCGCTTAATGATATTGCGGATGTATTTACAGAACCGGAATATCGAAGGACGGGAAAGGTTATGATCAAGATTTCTTAGTAAGACTAAAACCACAATTACGATAACAAAAATGAACCGGGTATGGATGGAATGTGAAAAAGTGTGGCAGTGAAAAAGGAGGGACGTGGATGCCGGTATATTATTTGGCAGTGGATATTGGCGCTTCCAGTGGGCGCCATATTATAGGAAGCGTGGAGAATGGGAAGATTATACTGGAGGAAATCTATCGTTTTGAAAATGGGATGATAAAAAAGGGTGGCTGTCTCTGCTGGGATTATGAAACGCTTTTTGGCCACATTAAAAACGGGATGAAAAGATGTAAAGAAGTGGGCAAGATTCCCACAAGTATGGGCATCGATACCTGGGGTGTGGATTTTGTGCTCATGGATGAGAACGATAAAGTTCTGGGAGAAATGAGGGGCTACCGGGACAACCGGACAGACGGTATGGATGATGAGGTGTACCGGATGATACCGGAAAAAGAATTATATGCCCGCACCGGTATTGAAAAAATGATGTTTAACACTATCTTTCAATTGATGGCCGTGAAGAAAAATCAGCCGGAACATATGGAAAAAGCCAGGACGATGCTTTTTGTGCCGGATTATTTCCATTTTCTTCTGACGGGGAAAAAGGTCAATGAGTACACCGAAAGCTCGACGTCACAATTGATACATGCTAATAACCGGACGTGGGATGAGGATTTAATAGAAAGGCTGGGGTTTAACCGGGAGATATTCCAGCCGATTGCAATGCCGGGGGAATGCCTTGGAAGCCTGAAGGCAGAGCTTGTAAAGGAGATTGGATACGATCTGGAGGTTGTGCTTCCCTGTACCCATGATACAGGATCAGCGATCCTTGCCGTACCGGCGACAGATGACGACTATGTGTTCATCAGTTCGGGAACCTGGTCTTTACTGGGAATTGAACGCGATGCGCCGGATTGTTCCGAAGTCAGCAGGGTCAATCATTTTACCAATGAAGGCGGATATGATTCCCGGATATGTTATCACCGCAATATTATGGGCCTGTGGATGATACAGTCAGTAAGGCATAATCTGGACGATAAGTATAGTTTTGCAGAGATATGTAAACAAGCTGAGGAATGCAGTGGCTTTCCGTCACGGGTGGATGTGACGGACAACCGCTTTATGGCACTGGAGAATATGATAGAGGAAATTCAGAACTATTGCCAGGGAACAGGGCAGCAGGTTCCCTGGACTCTGGGAGAGATTGCGGCCTGTGTATACAGAAGCCTGGCAGAATGCTATGCCAAGACTATAGCAGGGATTGAAAAATCCACCGGCCGGACATACAGCCGGATTCATATTGTAGGTGGTGGCGGTAATGCCGATTATCTCAATGAGCTGACGGCTTGGGTAACCGGAAAAGAAGTACATGCCGGTCCGATCGAAGGGACAGCTATCGGCAATATTGCTGCACAGATGATTTATAGCGGGGAATTCAAAGGCAAGGAAGAAGTTCGGGGAATCATTCACGAATCCTTTGATGTGAAAATTTTTCGTGTATAAAAATCCAAAGGTCAATAAGGAGGACTACTATGAAACACGGAATTTACTATGCGTATTGGGAACAAAAATGGGCAGCAGATTATAAATATTATGTTAAGAAAGTTGCCGGGCTCGGATTTGACATTCTGGAAATTGGTTCCGGACCACTCCCGAATTATTCGAATCAAGAAGTGAAAGAATTAAAAAAATGTGCGGATGATAATAGGATTATGCTGACTGCCGGCTATGGCCCGATTTTCAACCATAATATGGGCTCATCTGATCCGGGGATCAGAAAAGAGGCTCTGGAATGGTACAAGAGGCTGTTCGAGGTGATGGCTGAGCTGGATATCCATTTGGTTGGCGGCGCCCTGTATTCTTATTGGCCGATGGATTTCACCAGGGTCGATAAGGATGAGGACTGGAAGTACAGTGTGGAAGGCATGCAGCTACTTGCTCCGCAGGCTGCACAGTATGATATTAATCTTGGTATGGAGGTTTTGAACCGTTTTGAAAACCATATTCTGAATACGGCAGAAGAAGGGGTTAAGTTTGTACAGGAAGTCGGAATGGATAATGTGAAAGTAATGCTGGATACCTTCCATATGAACATCGAAGAGGTCAGCATGGGCGGTGCTATTCGCTGTGCCGGTAAGCTTCTGGGTCATGTCCATACCGGCGAGTGCAACCGCATGGTTCCGGGCAAGGGGCGGACACCATGGAAAGAGATAGGCGAGGCTTTGCGCGCTATCGAATATGATGGAACGGTTGTCATGGAGCCATTTGTCCGTATGGGCGATGAGGTTGGAGCTGATATTAAGGTGTGGCGGGATCTCAGTAAAGGTGCTTCTGAGGAACAGTTGGACGAGGACGCAAGGCGCTCGGTAGAATTCCAGAGAAGTATGCTGGAATGGGTGTAAATGTTCTGTAGACAAAGTAGGTGCTGGAATTAACAATCCAGCACCACTTTTCTGTTTGACCCTATTGACAAAGCTAAAACACAACGGTATAATTAGTTATACTATTCCAAAATATAATACAAATAGGAGGTTTTTTATGAAAGGCAAGTCCAAAGAAAATGGCAAATACATGAGTTCCGTAAAGGTTGGGCCGAAAGGACAGATTGTTATTCCCAAAGAGGTACGGGACATGTTCGGGATTGAGACCGGCGACACATTGATGTTACTTGCCGACGTTCAAAAAGGTATCGCAATTGAGAGAATGGGCGTATTTAGCAAAATTGCGGATGCCATTTTAAGCGGGAAAGCAAAAGACATTTACCCCGAGCAAAGCGAGGAGGATAGCTTGGTCTTTGCGGAAGAAATCAAGAAAACCAGTAATGGCGAGGAGGAAAAGCAATGACAGCCATACAGACGGTTAACCTTACCAAAAAATACAAAGAGAAAACAGCCGTTAACACTCTGAACTTGGCCATTGAGCAAGGGGAATTGTATGCTCTGCTCGGTGTTAACGGTGCAGGAAAAACTACAACAATCAAAATGCTATCCTGTATATTATCGCCCACATCAGGCGACGCGTTTCTGCTTGGCGACAGCATTGTTTCAAAGCCTTACGCGGTCAAGGAGAAAATCAATGTTTCACCGCAGGAAACAGCGGTGGCCCGTAATCTTTCCGTCAAGGAAAACCTCGAAATGATTGCCGGGATATATGGTAATGACAAAAAGACAGCGCAGGATAAATCCGTTGCCATGATGAATACGTTTGGACTTGTGGAAGTGGCAAAGAATCGGGCAAAGACATTATCTGGCGGTATGCAGCGGCGGCTTAGTATTGCTATGGCGTTGATTACTAATCCGAAAATATTGTTTTTGGATGAACCTACGCTTGGTCTTGATGTCCTTGCCCGGCGCGAGCTATGGACAGCTATCAGACAGCTTAAAGGCAAAATCACAATCGTACTTACAACTCACTACATGGAAGAAGCCGAAGCCCTGTCGGACAGAATCGGTATCATGTCAAAGGGTGAATTAAAAGCGGAAGGTACTGCCGGAGAATTGATTGCACAAACAAGCGCGAAATCCTTTGAGGATGCTTTTATATCTCTGGCAGCGGAAACGGAGGGCGCAAAATGAAAACGATGATATTCGCTTCACGGAATCAAAAGGAAATATTAAGAGACCCTTTGAATGTATCCCTTGCGCTTGGGTTTCCGCTCATTGTACTGCTTTTATTATCTGTAATCGGAAACAATGTCCCGGAGAATATTTTTCCTGTTACAACTCTTGCACCGGGCATAGCGGTCTTTGGGCTTTCTTTCTTCTCTTTGTTTTCCGGCACGTTAATCGCAAGAGACAGAAGCACCTCGTTCATGGTCAGGTTAATGGCTTCGCCGCTTACAGCCGCAGACTTTATATATGGATATATCATTCCCCTAATTCCGATGGCAATCGGTCAAAGCGTCATATGCCTTACAGTGGCGGTTTTGCTTGGACTGCCGTTTAACGCAAATGTTTTGCTTATACTTGCTGTTCTTTTACCTGCCGCCCTGCTTTTTATCGGAATAGGATTGCTGGGAGGAACACTGTTAAACGATAAACAGGTAGGCGGCATATGCGGTACTCTGCTCACCAATCTCAGCGCGTGGCTTTCAGGAGCTTGGATTGATTTGAACCTTATGGGCGGCGTTGTCAAGAAGGTAGCCTATCTTCTCCCCTTTGCTCACGCTGTAGATGCAGGGAAAGCGGCGATTGCCGGGGATTATGCGTCCATATTACCGCATTTGTTGTGGGTGATTGGATATACTGTTGTTATATTAGTGATTGCGATTGTTGTTTTTAGACATAGAATGAAAAGAGTGTCAGAGTGAGGTTGTTAGCAAAACAAAACTGCCCACCCGCCCAAATCGCTAAAAAGTTTATTTTCCCAAGCAAAAACGAACCAAGGTGGAGTAAAACTGCCAGCAGGTGACACCTGCTGGCAGAAAATAAGTTTGTTTCACTTTATGAAGCACTTGGTAAATATTCTATTTCCTTCGGAACTAGAGCATCCAGGGAGATATATTCTGATATATAAGTTATTTTCTGATAATCAGAAGTTGTACCGGTATTAGATTGTACAGCTTCATCCTGTACTAAGGTGTAAGTGTCGATAACTCGATAATCCGATGTGTAGGCCGTCACTATAATTTTATCTTCCTCCACGGTTATAGCTGAAAAAACGGTTGCATTCACAGAATTAATCTCAGCACTATAATTCCAGAGTACGTTCATATAGTCCTTTTTGGAAGTTACAGAATAATTCTTTTCCCCGCTGTTTCGAGACATCATATAGATAACGCCATCCTGACTGGTATTTATCAGTTCACTATTTGCACTCTTATTTGGTACCCCATCTTTAATGGGGTAGGTGCGGATATAGTTATGGTCATGTCCCTGCAGAACCAAGTCAGCACCTATCTGTTCAAAAACGGGTACCAAGACTTTTTTGATACGCAATACATCGGAATCACCTGCATGTGTTCCGCCAAATGGAGCTTTATGGAAAGAGATGATAATGAACTTTCCTTCGCCCTTTGTTGCTGCCTCGTTAATAATCCATTGCTTTTGTTTTTCCAACTCAGACGAACTGGTATAGTTTGAGTTTAGATTAATAAATAAAGCATTCCCATAAGTATATGAGTAGTTTAACGCAAATCCATTTTGAGAATCTACATTAAAAATTGTCTGACAATATGGTTCACTTGTTGACCGGGCAGAATTCTCATGGTTGCCTAATACCGGCATAAAGGCCGGGGAGGATAGATTGGTTCCGGCAGCGCCTAAAAATGCTTCCCACTGACTTTGGTTAGATGTGTCGACCATGTCTCCCGTATGAATGATAAAGGATGCATCAGGGAATTTGTCAGACGCTTTTTGTAGTGTGTTTCCCCAATATGAATAATAATAAGAGGAACCTCTGCTGGTCTGTGAATCTGCCATATGCAGGAAGGTAAATGATTCTGAGGTTTCCGGTTCTGTTTTGAATGAAAAATAATCGCTATAATAAGTAAAGGCAACACCGGATTTTGGTCCTACATAAGTGTTCCCAAGACGATATTGGTAAGTTGCTCCCGGAGTCAGTCCACTTAAGACCACCTTACTATAATTACGGCTGGTGGAATAATGAGGTACTTTTGCTGAAGTACCATTAAAAATCACTGTTTCTCCGGTAGCCGGGTCAATAACTTCCACAAATCCCCCACTCATCAGATTGTTTGTCTGCCAGCTAATACTTCGGGTAGTTTTGGCATCAGTACCAAAGGCATTGTTTAAAGCACTGAATTCCAATACTCTGGATTCGGGTTCCGGTGTGGGAAGATGATTGATCTCAAATTTATCGATCTCCTCTCCGCCCAACGTATAAGCAGTAACTTGAATCGCATCAGAGGTAACTGTTATTTTAGAATACATTTTATTATTAGGGTTGCTTCTGTCAGCACTGCTGCTGAAATTACGAGTAACTTTTACCCAATTTGCGGATGATGATATTGTGCTGTAATTTTTCCCTACGGAGCCAGGCGTTGAGTATATGATCCCATCAGCAGAAGAGAAGGAGGTGTCACCAGGATAATCATCTTTTATATTTCCGCTCTGAATCAGATAACTGCGGATATATGCACCATCAGTTCCTTGAAGAACCAGACTTACATTTACTTCATTAAATACTGTTTCAAGGGTTCGCTTGATTGTACCGGTATTGGATGAAGAACCATAGAAACTCCCATTTATTGCAACAATAATCCACTTGTTCTCGCCTTTAGCAGCGACTTCACTTTTAATCCAATTTGTATGGCTTGTAATATTGCTGCTTGAGGAATATCTAGTATTCAAAGTTAATATCAAAGCATTTCCATAGGTAAATGAATAGTCTCCGGTTGCATTAACCTCCGTATTAAAAGTAGATTTAAAAAAGTTAGCGTTTGAGGAACTGGAATATTCCGGATATCCGGATACCGGGATAAAAGCAGGTGATGCCAGTTGGATACCCGTAGCATTTATAAAGTTATTCCAGTTACTTGAACTTGCAGAGCTTACTAATTCACCGGTATGTACAATGAATGAACTGTCCGGATTTTGTGTCTGTATAGATTGTAGAGCATTTGTCCAGCAGTTGGTATAATTTGCAGCAGAGCTGTTCTCTGCATCGGCCATATGTATAAAATTGAAAGAATCCTGCTGTTGTGCTTCGGTCTTAAATTGATAAAAATCACTATAATAAGTATAGGTTATATTTGATTTTGTACTTGTATAAGTATTTCCCACACGGTATTTATAGGTAGTGCCCGGCAATAAATCATAAAGGTCAACTTTGTGATAGTTATTACTGGTTAAAATACTTGGTACTTTAGCGGAAGAACCTTGAATGATTTTAGTATTTCCGGAATCATCCTGTATTTCTATAAAAGCATTTTGCAGGTCTGATGAAGTCTGCCAACTGATTTTACGAGTAGTTTTGGGATCAGAACCAAAATTGTTGTTTAGCGCATTTGGAGTTAGAACACGTGGTTCAACAGCTGGAGTATCATTGCGGTTAATTTCAAAATGATCAATTTCTTCTCCATTTACAGTATAGGCGGAGACCTCAATTGTGTCAGAAGAAACTGTGATATGCGAGTAGGTTTTGTTTCCGGCAGCGGTGCGGGTACCACTAGCACTGAAGTCTTTGGTTACCTTTACCCAGCCGGCTGAAGAAGAGACTTGGTTATATTCAGCTCCCGCACTGCCGGGAACAAGATAAATCACACCGTCCTTTGTAGCAAATAAATGATCGCTTGGGTAGTCATCCAGGATGGTTGCGTTTTTTAAAAGATGACTTCTTGCATATACGCTATCACTTCCCTGTAATACCAGGCTGACATTCACCTCGTCAAAAGTTTTTTCCAGAGTCTGCTTGATTGTACTGGTATTGCTTGATCTTCCATAAAAGCTATTACCCATGGCGACAATGATCCATTTCCCATCGCCTTTTTCTGCAACTTCATTTTTTATCCAAGTTGCATGTGCTGTAATATTACTGGTGCTTGTGAGGTTTGTGTTCAAGGCCAATACCAGAGCGTCACCATATACAAAAGAGTAATTTGCCGTATTATTACTGGTGGATGGAAGGTTGAAATTATAGGTAAATTGCTGATTAGAGCTGCCTGAGGATACGGGGAGTGGAACGAAAGGAATATTACTCAGTTTAGAAGTATTAAGCCCAAAGAAACCGTCCCAGTAAGTCTGCGTGGTCGAACTACCATAATTTCCGGTGTGCATTACAAAAGAAGTATCAGGAAATCTAGAGAGAGCAGCATCCAGAGTTCCTCCCCAGTTGTTCTGGTAGGAGGAGGTTGTCCGATAATTTGAGTCCGGCAGACATAAAAAGGAAAATGATGAGTCGGAGGATGGAGCAGTGGTAAAAGAATTGGCGGATGTAATCTGTCCGCTGCCAGTATCCATAATAGCATATGTATAGGTAGTACCTGGCTTAAGGCCTGTAAGGGATGCCTTATAATATGCTGTTCTACTGGATACCTGTGAGGATGCAACTAGCTTTTGTGCAGTAGCAGCATCTAGCTCCTGTGAAGATTCACAGTAAATAATTGCTGTTTCCAGTTGTGGGGTACTGCTGCTGGAAACCGGTGCAGTCCGCCAGCTAAAAAATATGGATGTAGAGGGATCGTCTTGTAGAACCATATTCAAATTACAGACAGTGAATGAACTGTCGGCCTTAGCTAAAGATGATGAAAAAGAAGCTATTAATACGGCCAAAATAAAAGTAGACAGAAATTTTAAAAAATAATTCCTTTTTTGCATATTTTTTTCCTCCAAACATGTATAATTTTTGGTAATTATAGCATGGAACATCATTTTTTGCAATAATTCCGTATTTAAAATGCTTTTCGGAGCAGGGAGCCAGGTTAAAAGGACATTCCTGAAAATATTTTAGAAAGACCCTGAATTCTTTTCTTGTGGATGGCATCGTCTTTGAAGTTTTCTTCAACTGTGGTATAATAATATGAAAAGTAGATTAATAGTTAAGGGAGGGTGTAAAGGGGTGAAATACAATGTATCTACAATTTAATAATGTGTCTTTTTCATATCACAAAGTATTGGCTTTAAGCAGAGTGTCATTTGAAATTGAAAAAGGGGAAATAGTCGGCTTAATAGGAGCAAACGGAGCAGGAAAAACAACGGCTATATTGAATATTATCAGATACTTACAACCCCAAAAAGGTAAGATATATATTGATGGAGTTGATATATCGGAAATCAAAAATGAGAACTTCCTCGTTTCTTATATTGCAGATGAACCGGTTTTTTATGATGAGCTTACGCTATTGGAGCATTTGCGCTTTATTAAAGCCCTCTATCCTGATAATGAATTGGTTATTGAGGATTTGGTTGGCAAATTGGAGCTTCACGAACATTTACATAAAGTGCCGTCCGCATTATCAAAGGGTACAAGGCAAAAACTGTCAATTGCTCTTTCATTACTAAGAAATTATGAATTGCTTATAGCTGACGAACCGTTTAACGGGTTAGACCCTAAACAAATAAACATTTTTAAGGAAACTTTATTTGACTGCAAAAAGGAGGGAAAAGCAGTCTTATTATCCACACACCTCTTAGATGTGGTGGATGGAATATGTGACAAATACATCATGCTGAATCATGGTGAACTGGTTGCTAAAGGTACAAAATCAGAAATAATTAAAGTGAACAATCTCAATAGTGACAGCACGTTAGAACAGATTTATTTGGCTCTCATAGAGAGGAGCGAATAATATGTACTTTCTGATCATAAAGCAAAAATTAAGAACAGCAAGGGGAATATTAAAGCATTTTTGGAGTACGGCGGTTGTTTTTCTGATTATTGTATGTTATGCAGCAGTACAATTTTATGTTATAATATTAAACGGCGGCATAGGCACTGCGTTACATCCAAATTATATATTTTATTTCCTTGCAGCTTGTGTCGTTTTAAGTGGATCTCGGATATTGATAAAAAGACGGCCAATTATTACAATGAACGCTGCAACATTCCATTATCTTTATCTTACAAAGCACTTTAAGAGGATTACTGCAATAAAATATTTATGGTCTTTCATTAAAAGTGTTTTGTTGACAGCTATCATATCTGGTTTTATAAGTGGCTTTCAGGTCAACGCAATATTTGGACGTTACTTTCTTTTACTTTGCGGTTATCTGTTTTTGGGTGTGTTGCTCTCTTGGAGCTGCTACCATTTTATAAAAGGGAAAGCACGGTTGGCGGGAATCTTATGTTATATAACTGCATCTACTGTTTTGCTCATGGAAAGCGGAGTTATCAGCGTTATCCTTAACTATTGCCTGATTTTATTTTGGCTTTACTATGTAATAGCTAAACTACAATTCAACTTAACTAAATACAGTAAAGATTTGGCGTTTATAGATGAAAACAATTTCGTAACAAGTCAATATAACATGGTTAGAATGTCGCAGATGGCAGCAGAAAAGGTGGCAAACAAAAGACGGCGTTTTTTTCTCTATCATCTTCCACTAAAAAAGAACAATGCCATATTTTATAAGTGCCTTATAGAAATTATAAGGACAGGAAATCGTATATGGGGAGCTTTCGCTTTTCTTTTAGTGACAGGGTTTTTGTTTTATCGCACCCCGGTGTTTTCCTTAATTCCCGTTTTTGGAGAAATCGACAATTTGGCGGCAACATTTTCTGTATTAATGGTAATGATGGTATATCGGAATGTTGACGAATTATTAAAGAAATATGTCAGCGCATTAATGGAAAAACACAAAAAGGGGTTATTTATTCCTATGGAAAGGCAAAAAATCGTATTTAGCTACCTTACCGCTTCTATTTTGATTTTTGCTATAATAACAGTTTTTGCAGGGCTGATATTTGGAAGCAAAATCCACTTTGTTTTATTATTTTTTGTGTTATTCATCATGATATTTACAGTTGATTTCACCCTTGCTTTAATGGAGAACAAATTAAGTAAAATAATCCGAAAAGTTATGCCAATGTTATCGACTATATTAGGTTTTATTTTTTTGATTTAGGAATAAGGGAGTCTTACAGAAAAAGAAGATAATGAAGATGGTAACCATATAATACTGGGAATTGAATAGAAATGAAACGAGCTATATTATGTGTGAGTTAATATTCTAAGGAGCTAAACAATGACACTGAACATAAAAAAAGTACACATATCATTATTCTGCTCTGTTATTTTGTGGGCAGTGGTAACGGATGCGTGGGGATACTCCTCAGTACTGTTTGGAAATATGTATAACAATTGGGGCGAATATTTATATGGCTTAGTAAGCCGTGGAATATGGAGCATTCCATTTATTGTTTTAATTATAAAGTATGCTGATAACATACCGGCAAATTTCAAGGGACTATTTTCACATAAATGGCATTGGAAATCTGTAATCATAGCTTTATCGGCTATTACGGTTTATATATTGGTGGGAATGCTCGTAAATCACGGTGGTTTTTGGGTTAATCAAGATGTTCGTATTTCACAAATACTTTTGATGTTTTTAATGGTTGGTTTTGCGGAAGAAATAGTTTATCGAGGCTTTGGTATGAATGCTTTTTCAGCTTTCATGAGTGATAGAAAGGCAAACTTGTTATCATCTATATATTTTGTCGTGTTACACTTTCCATCCTACTTCATTCATTGGTATTTAGATGGAACATTTGCAGTTACGGCAATGCTTACACAGGCGGTTTATGTCTTGGTGATGGGACTAATATTCGGATATTTGTTTAGAAAGAGCAAGTCTATTTTACCACCTATGATTATCCACTTTTGGGCGGATTTCATATCGGTGTTGTTTATTGGATAAATTACAACTTTTGAAACAATGGACGATGCAAAAAGATTTGCGGAATCAAGCGTCCAAACGAATTAGGTGTATGGTCCACAAGCAAATGACGATTTTGCCAAAGAAAAAATAAGAATGCTTGAATCTCTCACTTTGCCCGATAAAATAAAAATGATTGGAACTACTGACTTTATTGGTAAACAGGAAAGTGATGGACAATTCATTATTCGAGTTGGGATTGCGGTTAAATCCCACTTAACAATTCAAGAATTGGAGTCTAGTATCAAAACACTACCAGAATTTGAAAATGCCGAAATATTTCTCTATGAATTACATTTAGCCAATGAATATGGTTTTACTGGCATTCAAAAAGAAGTTTGGGGCACGCCAAAGACAATTATCTTGTAAGCATTATATTTGAACCTCGAACTATTTTTGATAAAAGAAATAATTGAGTTCACCATAGTTTCCAAAGACGATCGAGAAAGACGTCCGGGAAAACCGCAAAGGAGATGGTACGCCTGGCCCGAAGTGGGAGAGTATTAGCCCCCGGCTGCAATTATCTTTTTTACAATATTGGTGTTTTTAGTCCGACATATCCGTTTGCCATTGTCAACAGAATAATGAATATTCCTATCACGATAAAAGCCCCTATCATTTTGCCCTGTTTCAAGCTTGCCACTTCGCGTAGGTAAAGCACATAGAGTACCGTTTTCCATAGCAGGATACCGATAAACAAGATGTTGAACATCATGCCCCAAATAACATTGTTCCAAAAAACATAGTAGTAAACTTCTGTGAACGCCACTACAAAGCTGCAAAGGATAGTCGGGAAATAGGTAATCCCCCATGTGCCGATATAAGTTACAAAGCCCGTTTTACTGCCAAAGCACTTAGATACTAACCAAAATATCGCGCAAATGGCAATGTAGGTGCAAACGCCTAATACCGTAGTCAACAGCATATGAAGCACACGAATCTCTTGATGGAGAGTACCGGCGAAAGCCCGTAAAAGCGGATCAAATACTGTGTTTATAAGTATTGTGAGTGCAACAAGCCCTCTTGCTACCCAATTATTTTTAGTCCTGAAAGCATCCACGGGTTTATTTAAAGCCTGTAAAATTGTTCTCATAGCATTATCCTCCAAACATTCTTAGGACAAGGTTTGTATATTCCGTTCCGAAAATCAGGGTAAATACAACAGTTTGTGCCGCTGCCGCGCTAAATCCGAAACGCCACGGATAAACGGAAATCCACCTGCCGACCTTTCCTAAAACAGAATTATCCTGGAACCGGCTTTCCATCAGGACGTAGTTAAGCATCTTTTCCTTTTGCTCGTTTGTGGGCAGCATCTTATCCTGCAAGCCATCAAACACACCCTTAATCGGGTCATTATATTTCTTCATATCCGCGTTCCTCCCTATCTTTGGACGATTGATATTCTTTAATGAAAGCGCCCTTTGCCCTCTGTAACATGCTTTCCGTTGCCTTGGGCGACCTGTTTGCTATTTCCGCAATCTGCTTGACACTCTTACCGTCCACATACTTCATCAGCAAGGTAATTTGATAATGTAGCGGCAGCTTGTCAAGGCATCCACAGACTAACTGGCTTTCAAACGATTTTTCCATCTGTGCATCTATATCCTGCGCCGGATCGTGAAGCTGTCCTGCCACGTCTATGTCGCAGGCTTCAAACTTCTGTCCGTACTGCTTGCGGTAAAAATCGTTCAGCTTGTTCCTTGCGATTTTATAGACCCATGTACGCTCGGAACACAGTCCCTTAAACCTATCCAGCCCTTTGAGAATATCAAGGAAAATATCCTGCGTTATATCCTCGGCAACGGAGGGGTTTAAACCGGAACGCGCATAGATAAACCTATATACCTCGTCAATGTATGACTTGTATAGTTCGATAAATCGTTGTTCTTTTTCGATTTTCCGCATATTCATAAGCCATACCTCATTGAACGGATAGTTCCTTTGAAAACAGCAAATCATCACCATGCAAAATTTCAAACAGCACTGTACCGGCGGTTACTTTATCCGCTTTAAGTGTAAAAATGATAATACCGCTTTTATCCGTTACCATTTCTTTTGTTTCGGTTTTGACTTCGTTCCCGTCTATCAACCACTTGCCGATGTATTCCATGCCCAAAGGCGATTCGACAAACCGTACACTTGCATAAATGTCTTGACCAGCTTCAAAATCTTCCGGCTGCGCTGCGCTTTCCAGCGCGCCCTTGTCATTGTACTGCTCGTTTGATAGTATACAGGTTTCTACTGTGTTGTTACTGCCCCCACATCCTGTAAGTGAAGTAATCAGAAGCACAAGCACCATAAATAGTAAAGCTGCTGTTTTGGTCTTTTTCATAATGTGTAAACCTCCTGTCTGTATGGGATAGTGATACTCACTCCGGATGGTTTCATAAGACCGCTATTCAATCATGAGCGGTTCAATATGGTTGTCGTATTAAAATATAGAAATCCTTCGCATAAATTATGAAAATTCATCTTCTTTCTCTCCTTAGTTCTCACATCAATAGAGATTTAATTCATCCTTTTTGCCAAAATGTATATGAAGTAAGGCAAGCAAATTGTCTCGACGTGTTACATACTCTTTTTTCATTCGTCGAATGTGGCGTTCTAAATCTCCATTTTCGATAAACCTCATTAGTGCAAGCTGATAAATGGAATTTGAATGGTAATCTGCCAGACGCTTCCACTTCCGAATTTGAGGTATGAGTAATGGCGGAACAACAAGGTATCCAAGACGTAACGAGGGGAACATGACCTTGCTCTCCCATCTAAACTGGTTCATATAAAAATATGTATAATTGGTACTTTTCTGAGCCGGTTTTTTGTGATTAAATTATATATGAACTAGATAGAATTGGCAATAAACATGTTGCTATATACGTTGCCGGCCCGGTTTATTACTCGGCATATTTTCAAGTGCAATTGCCTATGTTGCATGGTCAACAGCCTGCATTTTAGGGTTTATAATTGCTAACGAGGTTCCAGAGTAATCTACATTGGTTGGTGGAGCAATTATTTTATTTGGCGTTCTCATATTTAATTTTGGAGGGAAAATCTATGAATCTTTATTCAATAAGAAAAGTACGGCATGAAGAACTGGATACTTGTGCGCAACTTATTCGAGAAGGCTTCGGTACTGTTGCGCAGGAGTTTCAATTAACCATTCAGAATTGTCCTACAAATGGAGCGTTTATAAAACTGGAGCAACTCCTATCCGAATGGAACAAAGGAAATCTAATGTTTGGACTTTATTGTGGTAACAATATGGCTGGTTTTATAGAATTGGAGCAGAAGACTCCAGACAATTATGAGATTGAAAAATTAGCAGTATTACCCCAATACCGCCATATGGGATACGGGGAGGCACTTTTGAATTTTGGCTATCAAACAGTCGCAAAGTTGGGCGCAAGTAGAATTACAATTGGAATCATTGAAGAAAATACACGATTAAAACAATGGTATGAAGCAAAAGGATTTATACATAAAGGGATAAAACAATTTAACCATTTGCCCTTTACAGTAGGTTTTATGGAACTAATAATTTAGAAAGTAGATAAAAATATAATGAGGCATCCCCCACCTGAGAGGCGGGGGACTTACTTGGGATGTTAAATACTTCCTGATTCATAAGTGAAGCCCAGTCCATGGACGTCGGAAACCGCACTTGTAATCATAAAAGCTTTTCTATCATATTGATTAACAATTTTAATAAGTTGCTGATAGTTTTTTGAATCCAATGTAACCATTAACATTTCCGCTTGGGTTCCTGTGTATCCTCCGGTAACCGGTATGACGGTTACCCCTCTGTTTATTTGGTGTAGAATATCGTTTAAAATGGCTTCTTTTTTCTCGCTGAGAATGTACACAACCTTTTTCTTATTCAGGCCGTCTTCAATGTAATGCATGGTAGCGGATGTAATAAAGATAGAAAAGATTGCAAAGAAGAAAGATTCCTTGCTAAATACAAGTAAACTCAAGATAACAACAATGCTATCTGTTAAAAACAGGCCAAAAGATGGGTTTATATTAAAATATTTTTTTAAAATCAAAGGAGGAATTGCAGTACCTCCGCTGGAGGCATTGTTGTTGTAGAGAAGTGCCACACCAATGCCAAATATTACGCTTCCGGTTATCATAGAGAGCATAACATCATTTATTAATGTAATATGAGGGATAAGACCCATGATAAGTGGCAGCAGCGCAGCTCCAATTATGGTGTTAAGGAACACTTCCTTCCCAAGAAAAATAAATGTAAGGATAAGCACCAATATATTGCCGATAAGGACAATAATAGAGCGGTCAATTTGCAGCCATGCCTCAAGAACAATTGCAAGACCGGTAAGGCCGCCGGCAGCAATGTGATGGGGAGCCAAAAATAAATTTACACTCATTGCAATGAGTACGATTGCAATAACAATAAAAAAAATCTTTTTAAGCCAATTAGCCATAGTCAATATGTCTGCTCCTTTTCTTGTTTTAACATAGTATATCCATTTTTTGAGGTTGTATTAAAAAAAGCAAAGATCCGAAGAAGAATGGGAAAGAGCCGGATAAGAAGCCGAAGCAGCCGAGAGGAAGATAATTTGATAATACTAATCAATGAAAAATATGATATACTTATTATATTATAATCGGAACTAAATATTAAAACGTTGAAAACAATAAGCGTGGAAATCAGAATTTGGGGGTAGGCCATATGAACGATATTATACTTGTATTGCCAACAATAAAACATGAATTTCAGGCAACTGAATTTAAAAAGGAATTTTTTGATTACGGAGAAAAAGTGATTAATGGCAGCGGTCTTTTAGACCAATTAGAGTATAGAGCGTGGTTAGAGCATGCAGAAAAATACAGGAGGGCAGAAACGGCAGGAGATGATTGGGTGCCGTCAACTACCTTTTTTGCAGTACGACAAGAGGATGAAAAAATAGTGGGGATAATTGATGTTCGGCATCATATTCAACACCCATTTCTTTTAGAGTATGGAGGTCATATCGGTTATGCAGTGCGACCGGCGGAACGTTGTAAGGGATATGCATCAAAAATGTTTGGACTTGCACTTGAGTATGCGGGGACGATAGGATTAAATAAGGTAATGCTTGGATGCTATACTGACAATATGGGTTCTATTAAAACTATTCAGAAGTATAATGGAAAGCTAGTGGAAGAAAAACTGTATTCTGATGGAAAGCCGATGTGTATTTACTGGATTAGTCTGATGAATAAATTTTGATTGAGTGAGGAAACCGGATTTTGAAAGGAGTGTTTAAAAGGTTGGTGACTTTGAAGAATATACTGCTCCGGCATCGACATGGGCGGTGTTTTCAGGAGAAGGAACTGGTATTTCTGTTCAGGAATTAGAAAAACGCATTATTACAGAATGGCTTCCAACCTCTGAATATGAGTATGGTAATGCGGCAGATATGGAGGATCCATAATGGCAAAAGCAGAATGGTATGAAGGAAAAGACTCACCGGGGAATTATATCTAAGGTGGTTGAATCGGAGAAAATGACACCGGAAGAATCCATTGAATTTATAAAGAAGTATGAGAAAGAGCTAAATTTATCAAAAAAGCAATACGAGCGTTGGGCGGGGAAGAAATTCCTTGCGGTTTATGAAATATCTAAGCTAGAAGAAATTGAGCCTTTTAAGTATAACAGAGAAAAGAATATGGATGATTGGATTATTACAGATAATATAAGTAAAATCAAATTGTAAAACCTTACGGTTAAGGAGCAAATGATGATATCGATGAGTGAAGCCTTTGAGGCAGTAGAAATATTTCGGGAGGCGAGGTCGTCTACCTATGATGCCATCGTTTCAATTGCATCTTTGAGACGGGTGAAAAGGGGTGAACACCTATTCCATGATAAAGAACCGGTTCACACTTTGTATGCCTTAGTCAGTGGACGGGCTTCTTTATATAAGATAAACAGTATCGGTGAGAAGAAGGTCATTTTTGTTTACGGAAAAGGTAAGATGCTCAATGAAGCTATGCTTCAAAAGCTTCCAGCTTCAATTAACTGTGAGATGCTGGAAGAATCGGTAGTTATGGCACTGCCGCGGGATGCCCTCTGGAGAATCATGGAATCGGATCCGGCGCTGAACCGGGCAATGATTGAGTCGATGGCCCTGAAAATCCGCAGGCTGTACCGGCAGCTTAAGAATACCACCAATGCACTGAACGGAGAAAAGAGAGTGGCTGCAAAGCTTTTAAAACTCTCTTGGGATCATGGGGTAGAGGATGAGGATGGGGTGCGGATTGATATGAATTTAACAGTGACCTATTTGGCAGAAATGCTTGGTTCTAAGCGTGAAACTGTATCCAGACAGGTAAAAAAGCTGAATGAACAAGGACTGATTATGGTAAAAAAGAATAAATTTATCATCCCGGACCAGGAAAAATTAAGCAAATATTTTAAAATGCCGTGATTTGCATCACGGTATCTTTTTTGCCCTCATGTTAGAATATTGTTATAAAAATGGCAATATAGAAAGAGGGAAGGCTATGGGATATGAAATCAGTCAGGAAGCTTTACAGAAAGTTCTGGATAAGTGGAATGAGGAATACGCGGTATATGCCCCGAAAGTTATGGCCGGCGAAGGCATGTATACCGATGTCGATGTAGTCCGGTATCAACCGGTCAGTGACCTGTCCGAAATAGAGCTGGAGAAAAAGTCGGATTATTCTTTTAAAGAAATTTTTCTGCCTTTGACCCAAACTTTGTTTTACTACACCGAAGAACAGGTCAAAGAAGCAAACTCTCCCCGCAAGAAAGGAGCAATTATCTTTTTAAGGAGCTGCGATCTACATGGGGTCAAACGGCTGGATGAAATTTATCTAAAAAATGGAACTCCGGATTATTACTATCAACGGCTGCGGGAGAATACCCACTTTGTGTTGATGGGGTGCAGGAGTTCTTACGAAAATTGTTTCTGCGTTGATATGGGAACCAATCAAAGCGATGATTATGATTTGGCGATTGAAAAGGAAGGAGCCAGTTATTTAGTGGATTGCAAGTGGCCGGAAACAGAGCCCTTGCTGAAGGAACTGTGCACTGCTAAGAGAGAAGTTTCACCGGGTTTTGTAAAAGAGAATGAGACTAAAGTAAAAATACCAAAATCCCTTTCCATCGATGTGGCCAAATCCCATATGTGGGATGAATACGACAGCCGCTGTATTGCATGTGGCCGCTGTAATGTTGTCTGTCCGACCTGTACTTGCTTTACCATGCAGGATATTTTTTATACCGATAACGGAAAAGTGGGAGAGCGCAGACGAGTGCAGGCTTCCTGCATGATTGACGGTTTTACTGATGTTGCCGGAGGCGGATCTTACCGTCAGAAATATGGTCAGCGGATGCGGTTTAAAGTGCTGCATAAGATTTATGACTATAACCGGAGATTCGGATATCATATGTGTACAGGGTGTGGCAGATGTGATGATGTCTGTCCTGAATACATATCCTATTCGCACTGTATCAATAAACTGGAAGATGCGATAGAGGAGGTGCAAAAATCATGATTTGCAATGAATACACACCATTCGCTGCAAAGATTCTGGCGGTTGAGAAACACACCGATATGGAATATACATTTCGTCTTTCTTATGTGGGAGAGGTACGGCCCGGCCAGTTTTTTGAAGTATCCATTCCCAAATATGGCGAAGCCCCCATATCGGTCAGCGGAATCGGCCCGGATTATGTGGAATTGACCATTCGACGGGTCGGCCGGGTGACCAATGAAGTATTTGAACATTATGCCGGCGCGACTCTGTTTATGCGCGGGCCTTATGGAAATGGTTTTGAGGTGGAAGAGTATCATGGGAAAGAGCTGGTGATTGTTGCAGGAGGAACCGGAGTATCGCCGGTCAGAGGAGTAATCGATTATTTTTCTGCTCATCCGGAGGAAGCAAAGGGGGTAACGCTAATAGCAGGTTTCAAAGATCCGGACCAGATTTTGTTCCGGAATGATTTTAAACGCTGGGAGAAGAATCTAAACCTGATTCTTACGGTAGATGGTGCAAAAGAAGGATATGAGGGTAAGGAGGGACTGGTAACCCAGTATATCCCGAAATTAAAGATGGCCGATGTTACGAAAGCCGTAACGATCGTGGTAGGTCCGCCGGTGATGATGTGCTTTAGTGTTGCCGGTCTGATAAAGGCCGGGTTTCGGGAAGAGAATATCTGGATTTCCCATGAACGGAAGATGTGCTGTGGAATTGGAAAATGTGGACACTGTAAGATTAGCGACACCTATGTCTGTCTGGACGGACCGGTATTTAATTATGCAAAAGGGCGTGAGTTGATTGATTAAGTATGTGATTTCTGAGTGGGAAAGGAAGGAGAGAACATGGATATAAACACGAAGAAAATTAAAAAGAATGCCTTTCGCGTCACCAAGGAAAGAGGGCTGACCGCATCCAGAGTCCGGGTACCCGGCGGACATTTGGAGGCAAAATATCTTACAATAATTCAGGATATCGCTGAGAAATATGGAAATGGAACGGTTCACATTACAGCTCGCCAGGGATTTGAAATTCCGGGGATCAGATATGAACACATGCCGCAGGTCAATGAGCTTTTACAGCCGGTCATTGAAGGGCTTCACATTAACCAGGCGGAGAAAGGCCGGGGCTATGATGCATCTGGAACCAGAAATATTACCGCTTGTATCGGAAAGGAGGTCTGTCCTTACGGTTGTTATGATACAAGCGGATTTGCAAAACGGATTGAAAAGGCCGTCTTTCCCCATGACTTGCATTTTAAGATTGCGCTGACCGGCTGTTCCAACGATTGTGCTAAGGTGCGCATGCATGATTTCGGGATCATCGGAATGACCCATCCGCAGTATGAAAAAGACCGCTGTATTGGCTGCGGGGCCTGTGAAAGAACCTGCAAAAAGAAATCGGTGGGAGCCCTTACTATGGTCAACGAAAAAATTGAAAGAAATCATGAAACCTGCATTGGCTGCGGGGAATGTGTGATCCAGTGTCCCACCCGGGCGTGGAAAAGGAGTGAACAGAAATACTACCGACTGACCTTGCTTGGCAGAACCGGCAAGAAGAATCCCAGACTGGGTGAAAATTTTGTGAAATGGATTGATGAGGCCAGTATTACTAAAATTATCCTTAATACTTATAAATATGTGACAAAATATATTGACAAGGATGCACCGGGCGGAAAAGAACATATTGGGTACATTGTCGACCGGACCGGCTTCGAAGAATTCAGGAAATGGGCGATGGAAGGGGTAAAATTGCCTGAGATGTCCGAAGTATCGGCCCCAATATATTGGAAAGGAATAAAGTAGATGGGAGAAATAAAAAAAATACAATCAACTTGTAATTATTGTGCCATTGACTGTAATCTGGATTTTCATGTGAAAGATGACCGGATTGTGCGGGTAGTGCCGACCAAAGGCTATCCTGTAAACGATGGTTTCAGTTGTATCAAAGGGCTGTCGCTGGATAAACAGCAGACTGTAATAAAGACTTCGCCCCTGCCGAGAATCAGGCAGGAGGACGGGGCGATGAAAGAGGTTTCCTGGGAGGAAGGCTTCCAATACGTAGCAGATAAACTCAAAGAACTCCAGGCAAAGTATGGAACCGAGAGTGTGGCAGGTATCAGCACCGGTCAGCTGACGATGGAGGAATTTGCCCTGTTCGGCCACGTGATGCGCAATTACCTGAAGACTAATGTCGATGGAAACACCAGATTATGTATGGCAACAGCGGTAGTGGCACATAAACAGAGCTATGGTTTTGACGCACCGGGATTTACCCTTCAGGATCTGGAATTGTCAGACACTCTTGTATTTATCGGTGCCAATCCGGTAGTTTCTCATCCGATCATCTGGGACCGGGTAAAAAAGAATGCGGATAAAAAGGTAATCGTGATTGACCCCAGAAGGTCGGAGACAGCTCAGAATGCCGATTACTGGTATGGCCTGAACTGGCGAAGCGATCTCTTTCTCTTCTACACGATTGCCAATATTCTGATTGAGAAGAATTATATTGATCCAAGTTATATTGAGCAGCATACTGAGCATTTTGAAGACTTTAAAGAGTTCGTAAAGGAATATCCTCTGGAAACCGGAATTGAAAAAACCGGGCTTTCAAAAGAACAGATTCTGGAATTGGTGGAATTGATACATCAGGGTAAACGAGTATCTTTCTGGTGGACGATGGGTGTCAATCAAGGATATGAAGCAGTTCGCACCGCCCAGTCGATCATCAATCTGGCACTGATGACCGGAAATATCGGCAGGCCGGGAACCGGTGCAAATTCCATCACCGGACAGTGCAATGCAATGGGCTCCAGAGCATACAGCAATACTGCCTGTCTGTATGCAGGCGGGGATTATGATAATCCCAAACGGCGGACGGCGGTGGCGGCGGCACTGAGCGTAGATGAAAGCGTCCTGCCCAACAAACCGACGGCTACATATAACCAGATTGTTGAAGGGATTAATGAAGGAAGAATCAAAGGGCTTTGGATATTATGTACGAATCCCCGGCACAGCTGGACCAATAATGAGACCTTTGCCAGTGCTGTGAAAAAACTGGAACTATTTGTGGTTCAGGATATTTACGATACTACTGAGAGTGCTGAAGAATGCACTGTCATGTTCCCTGTGGTGTCGGGAATCAAGAAGGAAGGCACCTATATTAATCTAGAACGGCGGCTTTCGGCAATGCGCCCTTGTCTGGAGCGAAAAGGAAATGAACGCAGTGATTATGAAGTGATTCTGGGCGTCGGTAAAGCGTTGGGAATGGGTGAACTGCTAAGTGGCTGGGAAACACCGCGGGACTGCTTCGAGCTGATGAAAAAGTGTTCCCGGGGGATGCCCTGTGATATCACCGGAGTGACCTGGGAAGGACTGGAGAACTCAGCCGGCATTCAATGGCCGTTCCGGGAAGGAGAAGAGCTGAAGGAAAATCAGCGGCGGCTGTATGAAGACGGCAGATTCTTTACGCCCAGCGGCCGGGCCAGATTTATGTTTGAGGCACCCAGGGAAAATCCTCTTCCTCTTACCGATGAATATTCGTTTGTCTTGAATACGGGGAGAGGAACGGTCGGCCAGTGGCATACTCAGACCAGAACCAGGGAAGTTCAGTTTGTTGAGGATGTCAGCATTAAAAATGCATATTTGTATATGAATAACACATTGGCGGCAGAAAAGAACATCAAAGAAAATGATAAGATCAAAGTATATTCTATAAATGGCCAGAATGCAGAATTTTATGTAAAGATTACAGATCATGTGAGATATCAGGAGTTATATGCCCCAATTCACTACATTGAGTGCAACAGGCTGACTCCGTCGCTTTACGATCCTTATTCAAAGGAACCGTCTTATAAAGCTACTCCGGTTTATTTTGAGGCGGTTTAATACGAAATGTGCGGGCCTGAGATCAGGCAGAAGGGAGTAAAGATGCAGAGAATAAAAATTGATCGCAGCAAATGTATTGGCTGTCTTACCTGTGTAACAGCCTGTGTGGTAAGCCACGAAAGCTGCGATGCGAGAAACCGAGTAACCATCGACAGCGGCCGGAAAGCGGCACCGATTTTTTGCCGCCACTGTGACCGGCCGGAATGCGTGTATACCTGTATGACCGGAGCGATGCAGAAGAATTCCGAGACCGGATTTGTGGAATATGACAAAGACCACTGTGCCAGCTGTTATATGTGCATTATGGCCTGTCCTTACGGTGTTCTGAAAAGTGATCACATCACCCGGGAAGAAATTATGAAATGCAACATGTGTGTACACCGAACCGAAGATGAAAGTCCAAAACCGATGTGTGTAGAAAAATGTCCGATGCAGGCTATTACGTTAGAGGAGGTGGAGCAATGAAATATGTAATATTGGGTTCCTCGGCAGCCGGAATGAACGCCGCAAGAGAACTGCGCAGACTCGATCGGGAAGGAGAGATCGTTCTGATCTCAAAAGATCGTGACGTGTATTCCCGGTGCATCCTGCACCATTATCTGGGGGATACACGTACCAAAGCGCAATTAAATTTTGTGGAACCGGACTTTGAGCAACGCTACCGGATCGTATGGAAAAGAGGTACAGCCTGTCAAAAACTGGACTGCAGCAATAAGCAGCTGCATCTGTCGGATGGCACCAGTGAAGGGTACGGCAAGCTGTTGATCGCCACCGGCTCCCACACCTTCAAACCGCCAATTCCAGGGCTTGATAAAGCCAAAAACGCCTATGGATTCCGTAGCATGGAAGATATGGAGCGGATCAAAGAGGAGGCGGTGAAGGCTAAACACCCGATTGTTGTGGGTGCCGGTCTGGTAGGTGTGGATACGTTGAGCGGCTTGATGCACATGGGCAAGAAATGTGTTCTGGTAGAGATGGCCGACCGGCTGCTTTCAAGACAACTGGATAAACGGGCGGCTTCTACATATGAGAAAGCTTTTGAGGGTGAAGGCAATGTGTTTTATTTTAGCACCGGTGTAAAAGAGCTGTTTTTAAATGCCGACGACCGGATCGAAAGAATTGCCCTGAACAATGGTGAGGAACTGCCCTGTGATTTGCTTGTCATCACGGCAGGGGTGCGGGCAAATGTAGAATTTCTGGAAGGCTCGGGAGTGGAAACCGACCGCTTCGGACTGCTGATCGATGAGGCCGGATGCACGAATGTGGCAGACGTGTATGGGGCCGGTGATGTTACCGGAAGGACTCCAATCTGGTCGGCGGCTGTCAAGGAAGGCCTGATTGCAGCCGCCAATATGACTGGGGCATCCAGAAAGATGACCGATTATTTTGCCAGCAAGTCGACTATGAATTTTATGAGAATACCGACTATGTCACTGGGGAATTGCGAAGCACCGGACGATTCTTATCAGATTGAAAGTGAAGATGACGGGACAAATTATAAAAAAATTATCCATAAAGATGGACAGATATACGGAGCGATTCTCCAGGGGGATCTGTCTTATGCGGGAATCCTGACCCAGCTGATCGCCCATAAAATAGATGTATCTAAGGTGGAGAAGCCGCTGTTTAAGGTGGATTATTCTGATTTCTTCCAGATAGATGAAAATTTTGAATTTTATTATGATGAGGTAGAGGAGGGAGCACATGAGTAACGAGAAATGGATTCAGAAACTGGAACGGATGCCGGTACCAATATTGCCTACGATGGTCGGAGCGGCAACTCTGTCAAATGTCTTTTTAGGACTTGGTTTTACGTTGATAAGGCATATTACCATGATTGCGGCAACCGTGATATTACTTTTTTACTTGCTGAAAATTGTGAAATACCCAAAAACCTTTTTAAAAGAATATAAAAATACCGTTCCCGCCAGTCTCTATGCCGGACTTACCATGCTTTTGATGATCCTGGGCAGCTATTATTTTACCTATTCTCCGGCAGTGGGAAAGATTATGTGGGTAGTGGGACTGGCTATTCATGCATTGCATATTTTGATTTTCACCCTTCAGAATATCCTGACAAACCGAAAAGCGGAAACCTTTGTGCCCAGCTGGTTTGTAACCTATAACGGCATTATGGTGAGCTGTGTTGTCGGCGGTGTGATGGAGGAGCCAGGGATTCTGAAAATGGTGACCTATTATGGAATCGTGATTTATTTCCTTTTGCTGCCATTCATGCTGTGGCGGCTGGCGGCCCGTGAGATTAATGACGGAGTGTATCATACCCAGGCGATTTTACTGGCGCCCTGCAGTCTCTGTCTGGTGAGTTATCTGAACGTGATTCCGGAGCCGAACCAGATATTGGTGTATTTGCTGTATTTCTGTGTTCTGGTTTCATTATTGTTTGTACTTTATAAGCTGCCGAAATTCTTTTCCTATGCTTTTTACCCCGGTTTTGCAGGATTGACCTTCCCGATGGCGATTGGCATCGTGGCATCCACAAAGATGGCAGGATATATAGAAGGCACAGGAAATACTGCCTTAAGCGGAATTATAACACAGATCAGCGGAGTGCAGATTTATGTTACAACTGCGATCATCGCCTTTGTATTGTTTAATTTTGCCAGGATGCTAATCAGAGCACTGAAAGGAGATGCTGCAAAATAATGAAATTAGCCGGTCTGATTTTGATGGGTGGAAAAAATACCCGGATGCAAGGGCAAAAAAAGGCCTTTCTCAAATATGGAGAAAAGCTGTTTTATCAACATACTGCCGCTTGTATGCAAAGCCTGGGTAATATCTATCTTTCGGTGGAGAAAACAGAAGGATACGAGCAGCTCGGTTATCCGCTTGTCGCCGATGAATATCCGGAAATCGGGCCGCTGGGCGGTCTGCACAGTGGTTTGAAGCACTGTGCGGAGGAAGCATTGTTTGTCCTGCCCTGTGATATGCCGAAGCTGAGTGAAGTGGTGGTAGCCGGTATGATAGCAGGGTGGGAGCAGATTAAGACGCCTCTGATCCTTCAGACCCGGGAAAGATGGTATCCGCTGGTTGGAATCTATCATAAATCTGACTTGGGTCTTTTAGAAGCCCGGATTGCCTCCGGAGATTTCCGGGCTGCGGCATTTGCCAGAGCGGTGGGGGTGAGACTTTTCTGCTTTGAGGAAAAGGAAGCCAGTGAGATGGTGAAGAATGTAAACAGTCCGGAAGAATATAACAGTTTATAACTTCCTGTCCTTTTTTAGTATGGGAAGTTTTTATCTTGAAAGCAAATACGCAGCTATGACATTATTCTGCCCCGGGTATCCGCCGGACAGAAGATTGAACTGTGATATCTGTACATTTCCGAACTGTGGATTAGGAAAGGATAGGAGCATGAAAACATTGATAACGGTCGAAGAGGCGGCGGCCCTGATAGTGAAACAAACACCGGTTATAAAAAGAACCGAAACAATCCCGCTCGCGGATGCACCTGGCCGGATTCTTGCCCGGGATATTCAGGCACCGATCGATCAGCCGCCATTTGACCGATCCCCTGTAGATGGTTATGCATGCCGCAGTGCGGCGCTTTCCAAAGCAACTAAAGAACATCCGGTGCGATTGAAGGTAGTGGCCGAAATCGATGCCGGCGAGTACTCTGAGCGGCTGATCGGCCATACCGAAGCAGTGCGGATCATGACCGGTGCACCGGTCCCGGATGGTTGTGACTGTTGTGTACGGCAGGAAGATACGGACTATGGTGAGGAATATGTACAGATATTCCGAAGCTATTCCCATCATGAAAATGTCTGTTTTCGGGGTGAAGATTATAAAAAGGACACCAAACTGCTGACAGCGGGAACCCGGATCGGCGGGATTGAGACCGGACTGCTGGCCGGCATGGGGTTTAGTACCGTGGAAGTATATGATCGGCCCAAATTAATTTTGATTACGACCGGTGATGAAGTGACAGAACCTGGCGAACCTTTAAAGCCCGGGAAAATATATGATGCCAATCAATATCTGCTGGCCGGCCGGTTGCGGGAGTTCGGACTGGCTGCTGACGGTCGGCGGGCCGTACCGGACGACAGCGGGGTTCTGGCACAAGCATTATGTAAAGCCTCCGAAGAAGCCGATCTGGTGCTGACCACCGGCGGAGTATCGGTCGGAAAGAAAGATTTTCTGCATGAAGCACTTAATCGTGCCAATGCCGATAAAATCTTCTGGCGGGTACTCTTAAAGCCCGGAACGCCGATCATCTTTTCAGTGCTGAATAAAACGCCGGTCATCAGCCTGTCGGGCAATCCATTCGGAGCATTGGCCAATTTTGAATTACTGATCCGTCCGGCGCTGAAAAAAATGACCGGAGACTCTATCTGGGATTGCCGGAGAATAACTGCCCGCATGGCCGAGGTATTTCCCAAAGCCAGTTACGGCAGACGGTTTATCCGGGCAATCTTAAAAGGAGAAAAAGTCTATCTACCGCAGGGGCTTCATTCTTCCGGAGTATTAAGTTCCTTGCGCGGATGCAACTGTATGATCGATATACCGGCCGGAACCATGAAATTAGCAGAAGGTGATAGCGTATCAGTCATATTACTCAGAAGAGGAGGGATTTAAATGAGCAGTCAACCGATCATTCTCGCCATCAGCGGGGTGAAAAATTCGGGTAAAACGATTCTGATCGAACGGGTTTTGCCCGGCCTCAAAGAAAAGGGTATCAAGATTGCTGTCATTAAGCATGATGGGCATGACTTTGAACCGGATGTTCCCGGAACCGATAGTTGGCGCTACCGGGAAGCGGGTGCCTGGGGCTGTGGGGTGTTTTCCAAGAGCCGGGAAATGGTGATTAAGGAAGAGCCGGATATCAAAGCCGCCGCATTACTGGCCGCATTTGAAGAGGCGGATCTGATCCTGCTGGAGGGTTTTAAGCATTCTGATTGGCCTAAGCTTGAAGTGATCAGATGCGAAAATTCAGTGCATCCGGTGTGTCCACACGAAACTGTGAAAGCTTATGTGGCGGATACGGCAATTGATCCTTGTGGTAAGATCATATTTGGGCTGAACGATGTCGCTGAAATAACCCGGTTCATCTGGGAATTTTATCTGAAAGAGAGCCAAAAAGAAACGGCGGAATAGGGGAAAGATTGAAGATGCTGCTTATTGACAATCAGGCCGGGAGAATGCTAGACTATTTTTACCCTCCCTTGATAATGTACTATATGGTTTTGAAACAACATTTTTCCATTCCGCTTCGTCACTGTCAATCAGCAAAAAACGAAGGCTTAAGGTGTGTAGTATATTGTTAATTGAAGGTAGATGTGATTGTCAAAAAAGTCTGTGGAATAGGAGTTTACATATGTCGGAAAAAGGGAATATACTGCTTGTCGGCTTTGGAACCGTTTACCGAACCGCCAGAGAGAAAACATTTGATGCGATCCTCGAAAGGATAAAAAGAGAATTCCCCGGATATTGCGTCAGTCAGGCATGGACAAGCCGGAAGATTATCGGGAAGGTTTACGAGCGGGAAGGAATATGCATCCCGACGGTGGAGGAAGCGATCCGCAAGATGACTGAAGATGAGATTCAGACATTATTGGTACAGCCGGTATTTATTCTGGATGGCCTGGAATATAGAGCCTTGCAAAAAAGTGTTGAATTTTCTCAGGAGGGAATTTCAAAAGTATGTGCCGGAAAACCCCTCCTCTCTTATGCCAAAAATATTGCCGAAGCCGCTGCAATAGTGCTGAAAGAACAAAAGCCGCAGTCAAAAAATCAAGTTTTACTATTGATCGGGCATGGTAGTGAAGGGATGGCGGATTCCACTTATGATCGGCTGGATGATGAATTTCGCCGTCGAAATTGTGACAACGTACTGATCGGTACTTTACAAGGGAAACGAACGTTGGAATATGTGATCAGGGAACTGGAAAGGGGTACCAAGAAGGATATTTTAATGGTTCCATTCATGTTAACGGCAGGTTATCATGCTTCCCGGCATATTGCAGGAGAGCAGGCCGATTCATGGAAAAACCGCCTTAAGCAGCGAGGATATCCGGTGACTGTTAAGATGCGCGGCCTGGCAGAATATCAGGGGATACAGGATATGATTATCAGGGATTTAAAAAGGACGGAAGCCGGGATATCAACCTGTATATAGAAAAGAGGAAGTATATGAAGAAGAAAAAGGCAATCCTCATAGTAAGCTTTGGCACCAGCCATCTTGACGCACTTGTGAAAACCATTCAGGTAATTGAGCAGGAGGTAAAGGATAAATTTGCAGACTGTGAAGTGTATCGTGCGTTTTCCAACCAGGTAATCCTGAACCGACTGAAGGAAAAGGAGCAGCTCTATATTCATAATATCCGGGAAGCCATGGAACAAATGGCGGCAGACGGTATTGAAACGGTGATCGTCCAGCCGACCCACATTATTAATGGTTTAGATAATGATAAAATGATCGGTCAAGTGATGGAATATACCGGTCGTTTTCGGAAAATACGGGTGGGAAAACCGCTCCTGAGCAGTGTGGAAGATTATAAAAAAGCGGTCCATGCGGTAATGGCTGAAGTGGAATTGGCAGAGGCGGAAGTACTGGTGCTGATGGGATATGGAACCGACCACCATGCGAATTCGGCATATCCGTCCTTAGAGTACACCTTTCATTGTCTGGGATATCAGCAGGTGCTGGTCGGTACGGCGCAAGGATTTCCCAATATTCGAAACGTACTGACCAGACTGGAGAATATGAAGGTCAAAAAGGTACTGCTGCTGCCGTTTTTAGTGGTGGCCGGAGGTCATGCCAAGAATGATATGGCCGGTGATGAAAATTCATGGAAAACGGTACTTTTAGAGACCGGTTATGAAGTGCGGACGCTGGTAAAGGGATTGGGGGAAATGCAGGGCATCCGCAATATTTTTATAGAACATATCGAAGAGGTGATATAACCTTACTTACAGAGAGGGAATAGATATTCATGAAGAAACGGATTCGTATCGGCAGCCGGAAAAGCCGGCTTGCGGCTATCCAGGCTGAAATCGTCAAACAAATGATTGAAAAGAATTGTCCGGAAATAACGGTGGAAATTGTTACGATGATGACCACCGGAGACCAGATACTTGATCAAAAACTGGATCAAATCGGCGGTAAGGGACTATTTGTAAAAGAGTTGGATAAAGCACTGCGGGAAGAGCGGATTGACATTGCAGTGCACAGTCTCAAGGACATGCCGATGGACACGGCGCCTGATCTTCCTATCCTCGCCTATACGCTGCGGGAAGATCCGCGGGACGCACTGATATATAAGCCGGACCGAATACAGGTCCGGCCGGGCGAAATTATCGGAACCTCCAGTAACCGCCGGACTCTTCAGATTAAAAAACTGTATCCTGAATGCCATTTTCAGGGCATCAGAGGAAATGTGCAGACCCGGCTCGACAAGCTTTTAAGCGAACCGTTTGCCGGTATCGTGTTGGCGGCAGCCGGACTGCGGCGACTTGGCATGGCGGGGCTGATCGGCCGGATATTTGCAGTTGATGAGGTGGTTCCGGCCGCAGGTCAGGGCATTCTGGCGGTTCAGGGACGAAAAGGTGAAGCGGCTTTTTCTTATGCCTGTCTAAATGACAGGGACAGTGAAACGGCAGCTCTGGCAGAACGGGAGTTTGTGGCGGCCCTGGACGGCGGCTGCAGTTCGCCTGTTGCTGCTTATGCTCAGGTCGAGGGACAGGAAGTGAAACTGACCGGACTGTATTACCGGGAGGCCGACGGCAGTTATTATACTGCGACAGCAGCCGGAGATAGAACGGCAGCCAGAAAGCTTGGGCAAGGTCTTGCAGAGGAGATGCGGCAGAAGTATGAGTAAAAAAGAAAGAAAGTGCGGAAAAGTGTGGCTGGCCGGAGCAGGTCCCGGTGATGCGGGATTGCTGACCGTGAAGACGGGAAAATTGCTGAAAGAAGTAGATGTGATCGTCTATGATGCCCTGGTCAGTACTGAGATTATCAGTCAGGCGGCCGGAGATACCCGAATGATTTATGTTGGTAAGCGTTCCGGGAATCATACCATGGGGCAGGAAGAAATCAATCAAATTCTTCTGACCGAAGCGCTGCGGGGGAATCAGGTATTGCGGTTAAAAGGCGGAGATCCATTTGTCTTCGGCCGGGGCGGTGAAGAGTTAGAATTGCTTATAGAGTCACAGATACCATTTGAGATTATTCCGGGAGTAACTTCAGCGGTGGCAGTTCCGGCTTATGCCGGGATTCCGGTAACTCACCGCGACTATACTTCGTCTTTTCACGTGATTACCGGACACGGTAAAAACGGAGAGCCGCCCCGGATTGATTATCCGGCTTTGGTAAAATTGAATGCAACACTGGTGTTTTTAATGGGGATTTCGGTACTGGATGATATTTGCAGCGGTTTGCTGGCCGCCGGAATGGATGACACTACTCCGGCGGCAATTCTGGAACAGGGGACAACCGCCAGGCAGCGCAGGGTTGTGGCTACTGTAAAAGAGCTCGGTGCAGTTGCGGTAAAAGCGGGGATCAAAGGGCCGGCCATAATTCTGGTGGGAAAGGTCTGCCGTCTGGCAGATGTTTTTCATTGGGCGGAAGAACGCTTGTTGGGTGGCCGGCAGTTTCTGGTGACCAGACCGCAGCAGCGCTCTTCTGAACTGACTGAGCGTCTCAGAGAGCAGGGCGCTCAGGTGATTGAACTGCCGTCTATCATGATCCGGCCGATTGTGCCAAATGAGAAACTGATTGCAGCACTGGAATGGTTTGGGACCGATACGAAAGAAGCATGGCTTGTGTTTACCAGTCCGGTCGGTGTCAAGGTGTTTTTTGAACAGTTGAAAGACACTAAAATGGATGTCCGGTCACTGATCAATAGAACTGCTCTGGTGAAAACTGCGGTTATTGGTGCGGCAACGGCAAAAGAACTGGAAGGCTTTGGCTGGAACGCAGATGTTATGCCGGATACTTATTGCGCCGCAAGTCTGGGCGATTTACTAGCTAAACAAGCGGCTCCGGACAGTCAGGTTCTGATTGTCCGGGGCGAGGAAGGTTCTGTGGAACTGCTTCCGCCGCTTGGGAAAGCCGGGCTTAGGGTTGAAGATATTCCGCTGTATCAGACCGTATATGAGACCCATGATGAAATCCGGACGAGGATAGCGGCGGCCCTGGAAAGCCGAGAGGTGGATGGGGTGATCTTTACTAGTGCTTCGACGGTACGGGGGTTTGTACGGACGATGGGCAGTATTGATTATAATCAGATCCAGGCGGTTTGTATCGGCCGGCAGACTGCAGCTCAGGCCGGTGAATATGGGATGCCGGTCATCATATCTGAGGAAGCGTCAATAGACAGTATGATGGAAAGTATTATTTTGAAGTTTGGTGTGAGATCAGGAGGAAACCCATGACAGCGTACTTATTGAAACGGGTTGGAACCAGCATTATTTCGTTGCTGGTATTGATTACCGTAACCTTCTTTCTGACCAGGATCATGCCGGGAAGTCCGTTTCAGACCGGAAATTTGTCCGCAGAAGTGCTGGTTGCAATGGAAGAAGAATATGGACTGAGTGAAACGCCTGGGAAACAGTATTTCAACTATCTGAGGAATCTGCTGGGCGGTGAACTGGGTATCTCCTATCAGAAACCCGGAGTGACGGCGGCAGAGATTATTACACGGGCGTGGCCGGCGACAGTTGTGGTCGGCACTCTGGCAGTCCTGCTGTCGGTTGTAGCCGGGACTTTATTGGGAATTTGCCATGGGGTTACGCAAAGCAAGCTGATACAAAGTGGTATCTTTCTTGGAACGACGGCCGGGATGGCGATCCCTAATTTTGTCTTTGCTCTTTTCTTCATGCCGCTTTTTGGCGTTAAGCTCAGATGGTTTCCCATCGTCGGACTGACCACGGCCGCAAATTATGTTCTTCCGGTATTGGCATTGGCGATGTACCCGACAGCGGTAGTTACCCGATTGATGCGAAATGCCTATGAGCAGGAAATGGCAAAAGAGTATGTCGTGATGGCACAGGCAAAAGGGATTAGCAAAAAGCGCATCATGATGGGACATGTTCTGAAAAATGCGTGTATACCGGCAGTGAATTACGCCGGTCCGGCGGCAGCATTTATGATTACCGGGAGCTTTGCGGTGGAGAGTATCTTTACCATTCCCGGGCTGGGCAGAGAATTTGTGATGTCCATCAGCAACCGGGATTATACGATGATTATGGCGCTGACGATCTTTATGGGAGCGATCGTAATTATTATGAATCTGCTAACGGATGTCCTATGTGCCTGGCTGAATCCTTCCCAGCGCAGAGAGGAGGCGCTGTAGCATGTGGCAGTGGCTTAAGGGACATAAACTGGCGGTAGCAGGAAGTCTGCTTTTGCTGTTACTTTCAGCAACAGCCATATTGGTACCGGTATGTTCCGCATATTCTTATTCGGACCAGAACGCACACCTTCAGAACGCACCAGCTTCTCTGATCCATTTATTCGGCACGGATAAATTTGGCAGAGATATTTTTGTGCGGACGTGGTATGCGGCCCGTATCAGCTTGATGATCGGGCTGGGAAGTATGATAGTCAACGGGGTGATCGGGGTTTTATATGGCGGAATTGCCGGATATGCAGGTGGGAAGACTGATTTTATCCTCATGGGGGCAGCAGATATTATTGTATCGATACCCTCGCTTTTATATGTGATCTTGATTACGTTAACTCTTGGCCAAAATGCCGGGAGCATCCTTTTGGGAATCTGTATCTCCGGCTGGATCGGCACAGCCAGAGTAGTGCGGGGTGAAGTTCGGCGGATGAAGCAGATGGAATTCGTTTCGGCAGCGCGGCTGGCAGGGGTACCCCGCCGGATTATATTTTTCCGCCATTTGCTTTTCAATGCCGCCGGCCCCATTATTGTAAATCTTACCTTTCAGATTCCGCAGGCTATTTTTACCGAGGCATTTTTAAGTTTTGTCGGAGTTGGGATTGAAGCACCCGCAGCCAGCCTCGGAACACTGATCCGGGAGGCGAAGAGCCAGATTCAGCTCTATCCGGCTCAAATGCTGTATCCGATTCTGATATTGTGTCTGCTGATCCTGGCGGTCAATTTGATTGGTATTGATCTGGAACGCAGTTTTAAAATCCGAAAAGAAGGACTGATGAAATGAGTTTACTGAAGGTAGAGCAATTAAGCGTAGAATTTCAGGATCATACCGGAATTAGGGAAGCCGTTCGCCGGATTAGTTTTACCGTAGAACCGGGAGAATTTTTAGGGATTGTCGGAGAATCCGGATCCGGGAAGAGTACGGCGATGAAAGCAGTGATGGGGATTGCTCCGGAGACGGCACGGGTTGTCTGTAAAGAAATAAAATTAGGCCAAAAGGACATTACGCCGCCTGTGAAAACTGACCGGAAAGCGCGGTCGCGTTATGAGATTGAGATGAACCGGGTAAGGGGAAATGAAATAGCGATGATTTTCCAGGATCCCAGCGCTTATCTGAATCCGTCATTGCAAATAGGAACACAACTGACCGAGACCATTCGGGCTCACCGGCAATGCGGCCGGAAAGAGGCAAAAGAGCGGGCCTGCGATCTTTTAGATATAGTTGGCATCCGTAATTTTGGCAAACGCATAGTACAATATCCGTTTGAACTTTCCGGCGGGATGCAGCAACGGGTGGTGATTGCGATTGCACTGGCATGTGAACCGAAACTTTTGATTGCTGATGAGCCGACTACTGCTTTGGACGTAATCATTCAGGGGCAGATTTTAGATCTGTTAAAACGGATTTCACAAGAAACCGGCACAGCGATGGTGCTGGTGACCCATGATCTGGGTATTGCCGCCGCACTGTGCAGCCGGATGCTGGTCATGAAAGCCGGAAAGATCATCGAAACGGGTGATACACAGGCGATATTCCGGGCCCCCCGGCAAGAGTATACAAAAGAATTGATCGGCCAGGCCCGGGAACTACAGCAGTATGTGCCGAGCAAAAAGAGGGGAGAGCTGCTCTTAAGGGTAAAGAATGTCAGCAAGAATTATCGTAACCGGCGGTACTGGAAAAGTGCAGACCGGCTGGAGGCAGTGTGCAATGTTTCTTTTGAAATCAAAAAGGGAGAGACCTTTGGGCTGGTCGGAGAAAGCGGCTGCGGTAAGACCACGCTGGCCAATATGATCGCCGGGATTTCGCTTCCGGCTGCGGGCACAATATGCTATCGCGGCACTCCGCTGGTCAATCTCAAAGGTACACGGGGAAAAGATATCCAGATGGTGTTTCAGCACTCAAACGAGGCGCTGAATCCAAGTTTTACAGCCGGTCAGTCTATCGCTGAACCGCTGCAGCCTGGTACCGGTATCGGCAGAGCCGAAAGAAAAGAGAAAGTGGAACGAATGCTTGCCCTTGTCGGATTGACGGCTGCGGATGCAGAGAAGTATCCGTATCAGTTTTCGGGCGGACAGCGGCAGAGAATCGGGATCGCCCGAGCATTGATCTGTGATCCCCAGCTGGTGATCTGTGATGAACCGGTGTCAGCCCTTGATGTAACCGTTCAAGCTCAGATTTTGAAGCTGCTGAAAGAGATTCAGAAAAAACGGGAATTATCCTATTTATTCATTTCACATGATCTGAATGTGGTAAAATACATGAGTCAAAGAATAGGGGTCATGTATCTTGGACATATGGTGGAAATGGGAGACACCACTGATCTGTATGAAGATCCATGGCATCCATATACAAAAGAGCTTTTAGCCGCATCGGTTGTACCGGACCCTAAAAAAGCCAGGCGGAAAAAACGCGCTCCGGTGAAGGAAACGATTTTAACAAAAGAGGAAGGATGTCCTTATGCTTCATGCTGCGGCTATGCGATGGAATGCTGTTGGAAGGAACAACCGAAACGATATTGCTTCGATGACCGGGAAGTAGCCTGTTTCCTATACTCCGAAGCCCATGGCAGAAAACGGAGCCCGGATTATATAATGACAGCGCAGATTTAACTAAAAGAGGAGAACGCAAAATGAAGATGCAATGGATGCGTATGGCAGCACTGGCTGTTGTGGCGGCTCTGCTGCTGAGCGGATGTGCTGAAAGTAAAACCAAATCCGATACCGAACCAATAAAAGAGATTATCATCGCACTAAACAGTGAAACCGGTACTCTGGATCCGGCCGGCATGATTGCCCTTACCTATCTTGCCTATTCCGCTTCGGCGCTGGATGAACTTCTGACCTTTGATGAAAACGGCGACATTGACTATCGGGGCGCAGAGTCTTATGAAGTGAATGACGATTCTACCATATGGACCTTTCACCTCAGAAAGGAGGCGGTCTGGTCGGACGGGACGCCGGTAACGGCCGGTGATTTTATCCATACCATAAAGCGGGCGCTGGATCCGGCCAACGGCAGCGGTTACGCCAATTATCTGTTTCCGATTAAAAATGCCGAAGCAATATATTACAAAAGTGCCGACCCGGAGAGTCTTGGAGTGGAGGCAGCAGATGATTATACGCTGGTATTTACCCTGGAAACGCCATGCGTATATTTTCTGGATTTATTGAGGCTGCCGGTCTACACTCCGTCCTGCAGTAAATATGCCACTGTCGGGGGATGGGACAAGAATCCGGAGACCAGCCTATCTAACGGACCATTTTATTTGATGGAGTATGTGCCGGGACAGTATTTTATACTTGAAAAAAATGAGCAATACTGGAATGCCGATGCGGTCAATCTGGAACGGATTACCTACCGTTTTTTTGACAGCCAGCAGGCGATGGCCAGTGCCTATGAAACTGGTGAGATAGATGTGGCAACCAATCTTCAGTCGGCGGTTATGGAGATTTATGAAGGAAAGGCGGATCTGGTCGTAACTGATACGATTGCGACCCGGTACATTTGTCCGAATTTAGCGGTGGAACCACTTCAGGATGTGCGGGTGCGAAAGGCGCTTGCACTGGCGGTTGACAGGGAAGAACTGTGTCAGATCCTGGGTGCCGATACAGAACCGACGGTGAATTTTATCGCAAAATATATGAAAAATAAAAATACCGGAAATTATTTTGTAGATGATTGGGAAAAACCTTTTAAAGAAAATGTGCAGGAAGCCCAAAAACTGTTGGCAGAGGCCGGCTATCCGGAGGGGGAAGACTTCCCCGAATTAACTTATAATTATCCCGCTCTTGAGATGGATACTGATACGGCCCAGGTACTTAAGGAACAGTGGAAAAGGAATCTGAACATTGATGTGGAATTAAATGCCCAGGAACTACAGGTGAATTATTCGGAGCGGCAGGCTGGGAATTTTGATTTGTGCAGGATGAACTGGACCGCAGATTTTGCTGATCCGTATACATATTTATCGATGCTCCTTTCAAACGGAACTTATAATTGCAGTAATGTGACCAATGAGCAATATGATGACTTGGTGGCCCGGTCCGATATAGAAACCGATCCGCAGAAACGGGCAGAACTTATCCATGAGGCAGAGATGCTGGCGGTGGGGGAGGAATTTTACCTAATTCCGCTGTATTCGATGAAAAGCTGTAATCTGATCCGGCCGGAGATTACGGGAATTACACAGATTGCCGCCAGCGGAGCATTGGAATACCGATATGCGGACAGGGCGGAGGGTACAGTAGAATGATGGAACAGGAGAATGAAATGGAAAAAGCGTATTTTCCGATGTTTGTAGATATTTCGAAGATGAAGATACTGGTGGTTGGCGGCGGCAGAATTGCCGCCAGACGAATAAAATCATTATGCTTGTTTGCAGACGATATTATGGTTGTGGCGCCGGAAATTACTGCTGAACTCAAGCCGCTGGCAGAATCTGACCAATTTCGATGGCTTCAAAAAGGCTATGATGACGGTGATCTAAAAGGCCGCGATATGGTGTTGGCAGCAACCAATGACCGGGCGTTGAATCAGCATATCGGAATGGTATGCCGCAACAGGAAGATCATCGTAAATGTTGCTGATGATAAAAATATGTGTGACTTCTTTTTCCCGGGGATTGTGAAGAAGGATGAACTGGTTATTGGTATTACTGCCGGAGGGAAGAATCATGAGAAGGTAAAGGAGATAAAAAGAAAAATAATGGAGTGGTGAAAAGAATTGGTGGCGTATTTCCGAATACAGAGGTATTGTATCATCCACCAGATCAGAACCTCGGTTAGTTTTGCATCTTATAAAAACCTCAAGGTTCTGATGGCGAATTTAAAGAGGGTTTATGCCACTCTCGCGGTTTAAATCTATTTGGCTGCTTTTTCAGCAAATTCAGTCGTCACAAGATCCTCATACGGAGCGCGTTTAGTCAGTTCCCCGGCAGAGTCTAATATATCTTGTAATAGTTCAAAGCTGTCTTCTTCAAATACCAGGTCTTCTTTCCAGGTGTCCTGATCATAATAACGGGTGACAATAGTAGTAATGGTATCTAAATCGGTTTCCGCAAATTGCGGTTCGATGATCTTAGCTATTTCCTCCGGAGTGTGAGACTGTACATAGTCCATGCCTTTTTGCAGGGCATTTGTAAAGCCCTGAACTACTTCAGGATTTTTATCGATATAGCTTTGTTTTGCACAAAATGCAGTATAAGGAACATAACCACTGTCTTTACCAAGGGAGGCTACGACATAGCCTTTACCGACTGATTCAAGGGTGGTAGCACCGGGTTCAAAGGCTGGAGTTATAATAGGACTAACCAGAGAGAAACCAGTGTTTAACAGATAATTGGCGTAACCGCTGCCGTTGGTCGGATCCAGCGCCGAAGCGGAATAGGCAAGATTTAAGGTTTAATCAATCTTAACTACAGATTTCACAATATTAGCTTTGTCGGTGACACTGCAATCCATCGCATTTTGGATATCGTCGAAGTCAAAGATATTCGTTACAATTCCCTTTAAATTCACTTTCCCCCCGGCAACTGCCTCGATTGCCATGGGATAGATGTGGCGGTAGCGGAAGATGGTTTTGAAGGTCAATTCTTTATCCAGTGCAAGACTGCTTGGGATAGTGAGATTACCATCTGCACTATAACCCACTAAAACAATATTAGAACCTTTCTTTGAACTATGAATCAGTTGTTCAGTAGTGATATTTGTACCGGCGGTTTCAAAGGCGATATCGCACCCCTTCTGGTCTGTAAGTTCTAAAATTCTGGCAACAGTATCCTCGCCCTTCCCATTAATAACAGCAGAAGCACCCAGTTCTAAAGCTTTCTCAAGCCTTTTAGGCATCACATCCACAACGATAATATTCGTAAGTCCCATAGCTTTTAAGGCTAGCAAAGTGACCAACCCAATACAACCGGCACCGGTGATAACAGCGGTCTGCCCGATATGAGCGCCGCCTTCATTTGCAGCGTGAAAGCCGACGGCCAACGGTTCGATCAAAGCGCCTTCCATTGTATCGACGTTGTCAGGAAGCTTAAAGCAAAGATTAGCTTCATGAGCAGCATACTCCTGAAATACGCCATCCACCGGAGGGGTAGCAAAAAATACGACATTGGGACACAAGTTGTATTTCCCTGATTTACAGAATTCACAATGTCCGCAGGTTTTACCGGGTTCCAGGGCGACACGGTCGCCAACCTTCAGACGGGTCACCAGAGAGCCTGTTTCAACGACCGTGCCGGCCGCCTCATGACCTAGAACAAAGGGCGGCGTGACGATGCAGGAGCCCATCCGCCCCACGTCATAGTAGTGCAGGTCAGAGCCGCAGATTCCCACATATTCCACTTTAACTAAAACTTCATTTTCCGCTGGTTTGGGAATGGCTCGTTCCATAAATCCCATTTCCTTAACACCATTCATTACTGCAACTTTCATTTTACCGTCCATATGCATGACTCCTTTCTTAATTAGCACACTGGTGGAAATATCTGTTAATAACAGAAAAATCATTTAATTATCAACAAACTTCTTGACAAAGATTTGAAGCAGTGATAGAATAAAAATTGATAAAACGATTTATCATCTGTTATTTTGAATTATACATTATAATTTTACAAAAGTAAATAAAATTTTGTTAAATTAAAAGATAAAACGATTTAAAAGGAGGAAAGCAATGAAAGCATTGGTATATGACAAACCGGGACGAAAATTTTCGGGCATCAGGGAAGTTCCCTATCCCACTTGTGGTGATGACGAGGTGATTATCAAAGTAATGTCAGCAAGTATCTGTAAGGGAGTGGAACATGATCATGACCAGGAAGGTGTGGGGACTGATTTAGCGACCTATCCAGTCACTCCCGGGCATGAGTTTTCCGGATATATCGAAGAAGTGGGCCGGAATGTGACCCAATTCAAAAAGGGTGACCGGGTATGTGCGGATAATACGGAGTATTGCGGGGAGTGCTATTACTGCAAAAAAGAAGAGTCAAACTATTGTCCTACATTTGGATCTTTGGGGCACAATATAAACGGCGGATTTGCAGAGTTCGTCCGTGTAAAAAAGGAAAAAATATTTCCCATTCCGGATTTTCTTTCTTTTAATGCCGCTGCGCTTGGCGAACCGGTTGCCTGCTGTTTGCATGCAGTAGACCGCTGTGAAGTGAAGTATGGTGATACGGTAGTAGTCATGGGAGCCGGACCGATGGGTCTGATACTGGCACAGCTGCTGACCCATTCCAATGCGGCTGATGTTATTTTAATTGCTTCCACCCAGAGCAAGTTGGATCAGGCAGAGAAGATGGGCGTCAGAACCATTCTCATGGATCGGAATGACTATTCAGGACATGCGGAAAAGTTTAATGAAATACATCCGCTGGGGGCTGATATTGTGGTTGATGCGACGGGAAGTGTAGATGTAATCAGGCATAGCATGACATTGCTCAAAAAGGGCGGCCGCCTGGTGCAGTATGCGTTGGTGCATAGTGATGAACAGCTGACTTTGGATCCGCGGCTGATGTTTAATAATGAACTTACCTATACGGCCAGTTTCTGCCAGTCTCATAATTTTGGCAGAGCTGTAGAGGCACTGGCAGATGGACGGGTCAAAGGCGATCTGCTGGTTACCCATGAATATACTCTGGACCACTTCTATGAGGCGCTGGATGAAAATGTAAATAACCGTAATTCTATAAAAGTTGTAATTCATCCGAATCAGGAATAAGATGAAAGCGATGTATTAAACTAATAGTAGAGTTTAATTCAAGGGACGGTGAGAAGTATGGGAGATAAAACAGAATATATTGTCGAAATGCGTAATTGTCGTAAAGTATTTCCTGGTGTGGTTGCAGTGGATGATGTCTCGCTTAACATAAAGCGCGGTGAGGTACATGCGCTGATTGGCGAAAATGGGGCCGGCAAATCCACCATTATGAAGATGCTGGCCGGGATTTTATCAATTGACGGTGGTGAGATCATCTATAAGGGAGAGCCTTTTCAACCCAAGAATCCAATGCAGGTGCTGAAAAAAGGTATCTCGATGATTCATCAGGAGCTGGATCTGGTTCCGCAGATGACGGTGTGGGAAAACATCTATGCCGGACAGGAGAAGACCAAAGGGTTGAGCGTCATCAACAAAGCTCTTATGATCGAAGAAACGCGGACGATATTTCAGGATCTGAATATCAGTATTAGTCCGACTGCCAGGGTAATGTCTCTAAGTGTTGCCCAGATGCAGATGGTCGCGATCGTTAAGGCGATTGCCTTTGATGCGGAAGTGATCATTATGGACGAGCCAACCTCGGCGATTACCGACCGGGAAGTAACCCAGTTGTTTGAAGTAGTGGAAAAGCTAAAGAGTCAGGACAAGGCGATCATCTACATTTCTCATAAGATGGACGAGATATTCCAGATTGCCGATATGATTACAGTGATGCGGGATGGCTGCCATATCACCACCCAAAGGACAATGGAACTAAGCCGTGAAGCGGTCATCCGCCTGATGGTTGGCCGGGAACTGTCTAATATGTATACCAAGGATGGAGAAGCAGCCAAAGACTATGATTCAGCAGAAATCATGATGGAAGTCACCGGTCTGAGTAAGAACGGAGAGTTTGAAAACATCAGCTTTGATCTGCGAAAAGGAGAAATTCTGGGTATTTCCGGTCTGATGGGCGCCGGGCGAACGGAAGTGATGGAGACCATCTTCGGACTTCGCAAAGCCGATGCGGGGAGTATCCGAATTAAGGGGCAAAAGGTTAAGATAAAGAACCCTGGTATTGCGATCGAGAATGGTCTGGCCTTTGTATCCGAAGATCGGAAATTGTATGGTCTGAATCTAATGGGGAGTATAAAGTCTAATATTTCCATGGCCTATTTGAAAAAGGTCCTTCGGGGGGGAATTGTTTTAAATTTCAAGCGGGAAAAACGGGTTGTCGATGATTTGATGCAGCAATTAAAAGTAAAGGCAACCTCCCGGGAAACTATTGTAAACAATTTAAGCGGCGGCAATCAGCAGAAAGTAATCGTCGCCAAATGGCTGATGGGTGAGCCGGATATTTTTATCATGGACGAGCCGACCAGAGGTATCGATGTTGGTGCAAAGGCGGAGATATATAAGATTATGGATACCCTGACAAAGCAGGGCAAATCGATTATTATGATATCTTCCGAGATGCCGGAGCTGCTCGGTATGAGTGACCGGATAATCGTCATGCATGAACGAAAAATCACCGGTCGATTTAACCGGGAGGAATGTAATCAGGAGTTGTTGATGACGTGTTCAGTGGGAGGGAATCCAGATGGAAAGTAAAAAAATAGATATTGGAAAGATTCTAAGTAAATATGGAATGTACATTGCCTTTTCTATCCTGATTATTGTCCTGGCCATTGTTTCGGATGCTTTCTTAACAGTGACGAACATTATTAATGTACTAAGGCAGATATCCGTAATCGGGATTATGGCCGTCGGGATGACTTTTGTTATTTCGACCGGGGGGATTGACTTATCGGTTGGAGCGATCATGGCATTGTCAGGAGTCGTCAGTACGAGTTTGGTCAGAGGCGATTCGACAGTTCCGGTATTTCTGGCAGTCCTTGCCGGTATCATGATCGGGATTGCCTGTGGAGCATTCAGCGGTTTCTTCATCTCCAGACTGGAAGTTCCGGAATTCATTGCAACCCTGGCGACGATGACCATTACAAGAGGAATCTGCTATGTCTATACAGATGGAAGACCGATAACGGGCTTCAGTGCAGAATATAAATCAATTGGCACCGGTATGATCGGTCCGATCCCGGTACCGGTTGTCATATATATAATTATCATCTTGATAGGGGTATTTTTGTTGAATTTTTCTAAATTTGGGCGTCATGTATTGGCTGTTGGCGGAAATGAAAAAGCCTCGATCGTATCGGGTATCAATGCGGCCGGAGTAAAATTCAGTTGTTATATTATCTCCGGCGTTACCAGTGCGATTGCCGGGATTGTTCTGGCGGCGCGGACGCAGACCGGACAGCCGGTGGCCGGTGAAGGATTTGAGTTGGATGCCATCACTGCAGTCGTCATTGGCGGTGCGAGCTTATCGGGTGGTTCGGGCAGTGTCCTGGGCTCGGTAGTCGGGATGCTGATTATCGGGGTAATGACAAATGGGTTGGATCTACTTAATGTATCTTCTTATTATCAAAAAGTTATTAAAGGTGTCATCATTCTGGTCGCGGTCTTATCCGACCGGGCCAAAAAGAAATGATATTCGCCGAAACGATTGTGTGAAACGGCATATTTGCCGATGAAACAGAGAAACCAACTAACTAATATTTTAAAGGAGGAAGCACATGAAGAAGAAACTTTTAGGAATACTGGTATGCACGGTATTAGTAGCTGCGACTGTATTTGGATGCGGCAGCAGTGGGGAAACGGCAACGGAAGAACCGGAAAAGAAGGAAGAGACAGCGGATAGCAGCGACGATAAAATTGTGATCGGCTGGACTGATGCAAATCTCTCCAATGAATCAAATGCAATCTGTGCCAATGCAGCGATTGCATATGCAGAGCAATTTGACAATGTCGAGCTGATCGTGAACGATGGCGAAGGAACGGCCGATAATCAGATCGCTCAGTGTGAAGCATTTGTATCACAGGGAGTGGATGCGGTTATTATCAGTCCATATGATTACGATGCCTGTGTAACGGCTGCACAAATCTGTGTCGATGCCAATATTCCGGTATTTGTTGCCAAGGGTCTGATTGCCGACATGTCGGTCGTGGAGACGTACGTTGGCTCGAATGATTTTAATGCCGGGACGATTGAGATGGAATACATCGTAGATTTACTGGGCGGCAAGGGCAATATCGTCATCATCGAAGGCCCGACCGGTGTTACCGGGGCAGTACTGCGAAATGATGGGATCGATGATGTCCTTTCTAAGAACCCGGACATTGAGGTATTATACAGGCAGCCCGCTGACTGGTATCGCGATAAAGCAATGGAATTGATGGAGAACTGGATCCAGCTGGGTGCGGATATCGATGCCGTGGTAGCTCATAATGATGAGATGGCACTGGGTGCTTATGACGCTTTAGAGGCCGCGGGAATCACAGATGTTCCAGTGATTGGCATTGACGGAATCGAAGCCGCGGTAATCTCTGTTGGAGAAGGAAAACTGGCAGCATCTATTTTACAGGATTCCAAGACGATCGGTGAAAAAGCCATCGACATTGCCATTGAACTGGCCAATGGTAAATCAGTAGAAAAGGAATATGATATCCCGTATCAGGTTATTACCAAAGATAATTACAAAGACTTCTTGCCGGAATAATCAGATAATAGTATGATATGGAGAAGGGGGAAAACTGCACCGCGTTTTCCCCCTTCTTTGATATCTTGAATAAAGGAGGCATTGATTTTGGAAAAAGAGTATGACGTATTATGTGTGGGATTTGTTGCTCAGGATATCATCCTGAGCGGCATTGCCGATGATGCGCTGGAAAGAGATTCAACTTATGCCGAACATACTGTTATCGCCCCTGGAGGCGATGCGGCGAACCAGGCGGTAACCCTTGTAAGACTGGGGAATCGGACGGCGCTGGCGGCCAATGTCGGAAGGGATCTCATCGGAACGGAGATATATCATCAGCTGGAAGCACAGGGAGTCGATATGACCTATTGCCATCGAGATGGTATCGAACGATCAACGCTGTCGATCGTAGTCATCAAGCCGAATGGCGAACGCAGTTTTCTGGTTGGCAAAGGAGCAGGGATTCTGGATATCACTATCAAAATGATAGACTTAACCGTTCTGGATAAAATAAGGGCCATTAGTCTGGGCAGTCTATACTTCCTGAAAAATTTGGACCAGGGCGGAGCAGCCGAATTGTTCCGTTTGGCAAAAGCCAAACAAGTTTTGACATTTGCCGACATGACCACAGATGCCTATGATATTGGGCCGGAGGCAATCGCCGGGATATACCCGTATACTGACTATATGATGCCGAGTTACGAAGAAGGAGTATATACCAGCGGCAAGACCGGTGTCGATGAGATTGCCGATTTCTTTTTGGCGCAGGGTGTCGGCAATGTTATCTTAAAGCTGGGAAAAAACGGGTGTTTTCTAAAAAACAAGAGTGACCGTTTTTACGTAGATCCATATCAGATTAAGCCGCTTGATACGACCGGATGTGGTGATAGCTTTTGTGCTGGTTTTATTTCCGGCGTGCTGGAAGGGAAGTCTATAGAAGAGTGTGCTGTATTTGCTTGTGCGGCGGGTGCGGTGAATGCGGAAAATTATGGTGCGCATGGGGCCGTTAAAGACAAAAAGCAGGTTACCGAGTTCATCCAAAAGACGCCGCGGGTCCGCTTGAATCGCTAGCCTGGATAATTGACATTAAACCGGAAATCAGATAGAATCAGCATAGATATACAGATAAACTATAGAATGTACGGGTGAGGTCATGAAAGCAACGATTAAGAGCATAGCGCGAGAATGCAATCTTTCGATTACAGCAGTTTCACTTGTTTTAAATGGGAAACCGAACAGAATTTCCGCAGAATCCAGAAAGCTGATCTTAGATACGGCCAAAAAGCAGAATTACAGTCCGAATCAGATCGCTGTAGGACTGGTCAAAGGAGAGACCCGAACCATCGGGTTGATTTTATCGGATATCAGCAATCTGTTTCTGGCTGAAATCGCTAAAATAGTGGAAGAAGAAGTGAAGAAATATAATTATACGGTTATTTTTGGCAATACCGGCGATACCGGAGCACGGGAGCTTGAATACATCAATGAGTTTCTCGGTAAAAATGTTGATGGTATTATTTTGCTGCACTCTTCAGAAGTAACGGATGCGGAAGAAAAGCAGATCATTGCGACCGTGAAGCGTTCGGGGGTTCCGTTTGTGATGTTGGATAATGACCTGGAAGTGCCGGAAATATTCCGATGTGTGCTGGATAATGAGAAAGGGGGGTACCTTGCCGCTGTTCATCTGCTTGAACTTGGGCACCGGAAAATCGGCTGTCTCCTCGGACCGATGGGCCAGTGCAGTGTTCGTGACCGTCTGAAGGGCTATAAAAAAGCGCTGGCGGATTGGCAGATTCCCTTTGAAGAAGAACTGCTGTACTATGGTGACTTCACGATTCAAAGCGGGGTCACGGCAATGCCGTATTTTGTAGAAAAGAATGTGTCGGCAATCTTTAGCCATAACGATATGATGACGTATGGGCTTTATACCTATGCCTGTGAGCACAATATCGAAATCGGGAAGGATATTTCAATCATCAGTTATGATGACTGCTTTATTAATAATCTGCTGGAGACACCGCTGACGTCAATGAAACAGCCGCGGATAGAAATGACCAGAAAAGCAACCGAATGTTTGATTTCGCTGATAAAGGGTGAAATGCAGGAAGAAAATCCGATTATCTTTGAACCGGAGCTGGTGATTCGTTCCAGCACCGGAGTGAAAAGCGAATAGCAATAAGTCTAACAGCTTGTTAAAGCGACACCATTTGAACAATAAAGTGGTGTCGTTTTTAGTGCCATAAAAGTGTAATTGTTATAAACGATCAAGGATTGCATTCGCTAAAACCCGGAGTATTTCTTAAAGAAATGTGTATTTAAAGCGGTTTGAAAATCAAACAATTATGAAAATTTAACAAAAATTACACTAAATATTTAGCAAATAGACGAAAAAGAAAAAGATAATTGACAAAATAAAATTTTAGGGATATAGTTTAACTATAAAATTTAAAGCGCTTTAAAAGGAGCGGATAATGAATACATATTTGGGTTATGATATAGGAACAACGAATTGTAAAGCTCTGTTATTATCTGAGAGCGGAGACATATTAAGTCTAAAAATATATAAAACTCCGCAAATTGTTAAGAACGGTCTGCGCTATCTTGACATTGATATCATTGAAAGAAGCATAGACAGCAGCATCGATGACGCAAGAAAAATATCTGATTTAAGGGCGGTTGGCTTTTCGAGTGTTGGTGAATCTGTAGTCCCGGTGAAAAATGGTAAGGCTATGAGTATGCCACTGGTATGGTATGAAGAAGTTTCCGGACTTAATGATTCTGATGAAGAAGAAATCGCAGAACAAACTGATTTTGCGATAACTGGGGTTCATCAATCTAAGACATATTCATTCCATAAAATGACCTGGATGCAGAAGAGTATTTTGTCGGAAAGTCCTGATTACTGGCTTCCGGTCAGCAGCTATTTCATTTACCGCAAAACCGGAGAAGCAGTATGGGACACCTCTCAGGCCGGCAGAAGTTATCTATATGACATTCATAAGAATGTCTGGCTGGCCAATATTATGAATCGATATGGTATTGCCGTTCCCGAAAAAACAATAGCAGCAGGAAGCTCTTGTGGCGAAAACAATGGAATTGTTTATGGATTGGGTGGACACGATCATTATATGGGATTATTTTCATTATATAAAATGCAGGACCATAAAGAGCTGTTTTATGATTCTATGGGATCATCTTCGGTATTAGCAGTTGTTTTGAATGATGACCGTAACAGATTGCGTGGGAAGGCAACATACAATAAGAAAGGCGGCTGTCTTGTCAATGGCTTTACGTCCCGGGAATATATTGTGAATCGATCTTTAGATTATTATGGGCGGGTATTGAAGTGTTTAGATGGTATAAGAGGAGCGGAAACAGATAAAAAGATTTATGCGGATTTAAATTCAAAACTTGAAACTCGTTTAGATAGTCAGAAATTATGTTTAATAATGACCCAAAAAGATTACAGCAAATATTCTGAGACGGTCAGGAATATATGTTTCTTGAATGTCAGAGCGGATTCCAGTTATGAGGAATTAGTATTAAGCGGATATATGTATATGGTTTTGGGAACATGTCAAATGTATAAAGATTTGGCAAAATACTGTCGGCAAGAAGCGCGCGGTTTTAAATATTATGCAGGTGGTGGGCTCGTCAATAACAACCTGTTTATGGAACTTAAAGCAACTGCTTTAAACCGCGAAATTAACCTTCTGAACACCTCTGAAATAAGTGCATTGGGTGCAGCATCGGCAGGTATCTGTGCATGTGGTGATGAAGTGTTTTTAAAATCGATTGGAGATATACTTTTAAAAGGTGCTGTTATCTCCCCAAATGATAAATACCGCAGCTTTATAAATGATATGGAGGAAAGATATGACCAAATCCAAGAAGAAATTGATTCTGATCACCGGACTTCCCGGGAGTGGTAAATCGACATACGGCAGAGAAATAGCAAAAAAGTATCATCTGACGTATATTGACTATGATACTGTTATAGGGAGTTTTGTGAAAGAACTTGCAACGGTGGAGGGAAAGCAAAAATCATATTCAGAGGTTCAGAGAGAATGGAGAGAATGCGGTTATCAGTCTTTTTGGAATCTTATCATTGAGAATCTACGGATAGGATTACCAGTACTTGCATCAGCGCCATTATCTGCTGAACGCAGAGATCAGATGTTTTTCACAAAATTAGAGACAAGGTATCAGATTGACCTGGAAGTTTTAAGTATTGCTCTGGAATTGTCTTCAGATATATTGTACCAAAGAGTATTGTCCAGAAATGAAGAGAGAGACCAGGAGAAACTTAGGAACTGGGAGGAATATTATCGGAAACAAAACACTGAGGTTTGCTGGGATGCTGGGATAAAGATAAGAATGAGGCATAATGGTGACGATGTACATATGAATGAAGTTGGAAAATTTTTGAAGGAATATGAGGCCATGTAATACAAGGCTTTATATACAACCAATGTAAACCAAGAAAAGGAGGAAATCTATGAAAAAAGTTGTATCAGTTTTGTTAGCAGTAATGTTAGTGGTATCATTAGCAGCAGGCTGCGGGAATTCCAAATCCGACGATTCCGGTAACAGTTCGGAGACAGAAGGTAAGATCAAGATTACATTTTGGGCGGGACTTACCGGGGATGATCAGCAGGCTATGGCAGATTTGGTTACAAAGTTCAACAGTGAGCAGGATAACATTGAAGTTGACTGGTATTCCGTAACCTGGGGAGAGATATTTACAAAATTATCAGCAGCCAGCAACACCGACAGCGGTCCGGATGTTATGCTGATGCATCCAACGGATCTGGCCACGTATGCCGGTAAAGAGATGATTATTCCGTTGGATGATCTGATAGAAGGAATGGATATTAACACAGCAGATTATTCAGATACAATATGGTCGGGAAATCAGGTTGATGGAACTCAATATGGCATACCGATTGATTTCCATTCAATGGGCATGTTCATTAACCTGGACAAGTTTGAAGAAGCAGGGCTCACAGCAGAGGATGCGAAGGTAAAGTCGGTTGATGAATTCAATGCACTTTGTGAAAAGCTTGTGGGTGATGATCAATATGCAATTGGTTTGGGAAGTAATTATGCTCATACCTATCGATATTTCTATGGGCTTCTTCCGCAAGCGGGGGGAATATTCTTAGATGATAATATGAGCAAGGCAGAATTCAATAGTGATGCAGGTACGGCCGCCTTAGAATTTCTGGCCTCATGGGTGGAAAAGGGCTATGCACCTGAAGCTGAGGCCGATATTGATGCAGACTGGCTTGGCGGGACGACAGCTATGGTAATTGAAGGACCGTGGTTTGTGCCGACGGCAATGGACAGTGATATTAACTTTGCAACAGTGGAATTCCCGCAGGTATTAGGTGAAAATGCTGTATGGGGAAGCTCCCATACAATCACCGTGCCAAGATATGATAACCGGACAGACGAGGAAACAAAAGCAGTCCAGGAATTTGTTGGCTGGCTGGTAGAAAATTCATTTGAATGGGGTGCAGCAAGCGGTCAGATTCCAGCCAATAAAACAGTTTACGAATCAGAAGAGTATCAATCGCTTGAGCTTTATCAGTATGCACAGGCATTCATTGATGAGGCCGCGTATGTTGTGTATGAGCCACTGTGCCCGGGAACCAGCGAGTTTGGTGCCGACAATGAATTATCGCCGGTGGCAAATGCAGTATATAGTGTAATTTCTGGTGAAGCAGAGGCGGAAACAGCATTGGATGAGGCTGCCAAAAGTGTGAATACAATTTTAGAGCAGTAAGGGTATAATTCATACGAGTTGGTATGTACAAGATGCCAACTCGTATACTAGTTATCGGGATGGAGGAAGCGCTTTGTCTAAACATGGAAAAAAGAAAAAAAAGCTAAAAAATATAGGAATCCTGATTTTGTTTTTGGCTCCGTTTTTTACGTTGCTTTTTGTATTTAAGATTCTTCCGATTTTTGCGAATTTTTATTATAGTTTTCGCGAAATAGAAGTTCAGACAACGGGAACGTTTATCGGCTGGAAGAATTATCAATTGCTATTTGAAGATCCTTTATTTTTAAAATGTGTGAAGAATACATTTACTTATTTATTATATGTAGGACCTGTGAATATAGTCGGCGGCTTTTTATTGGCACTTTTGCTGAACCAAAAGCTGAAAGGTACTACATTTTCCCGGACGGTTATATTTTTGCCGTATATACTGATGACTACACTGGTAGGAATTACGTTTCGCTGGATATTAGATGGCAATAGCGGGTTATTAAACCACTATCTTTCTTATCTGGGAATAGAACCCATCTATTGGCTGACAAAAACGAATACGGCGATGTTAGGGATTGCACTGGCATCAATATGGTGGACAATTGGATATAATACGGTGATTTATCTGGCAGCAATCCAGGATGTACCGAGAGATCTGATCGAAGCAGCTTCCATAGATGGTGCAAGTCGTTTTCAAAGGTTATTTAATATTATTATTCCCTGTGTAAAGAATACGACCTTTTTTGTAGTGCTGACAACGGTTATTTATTCGATGCAGGTTTTTGGCCAGGTATATGTTATGACTTCGGGCGGCCCTAATTATAGTACATTAACATTTGTGCAGTACTTGTATATTAAGGCTTTTCGAGAGTTCAAACTGGGATATGCAGCAACAATCGGAGTGATTTTATTTCTCATTATACTGGTAATGTCAGCGGTAATATACTGGCTCTTCAGAGAGCGCCGGGTATCGGAAAGTAAGCAAATAAGGAGGAGTGTGAAGCATGAAAAGTAAAAAACGCAATAACTTAATCCGCAGAATCCTTCTGTATGCTGTGTTAATTTTTGTGGTTTTACTATTTTTATCGCCATTGCTTTGGATTGTGAGCACCTCGTTTAAAACAACCGGTGAAATCTTCAACGGCTTATTTAACTGGATTCCGCAAGAGTTTACACTGAATAATTATATGGAAGCGATTCAGTCATATCCATTAGTGACATGGATGAAAAACAGTATTATAGTTGTATTCTGGGTAATTGTTCTGTCGTGTGTATTTTATATTCTCCCGGCGTATGCGTTGGCCAGAATTGAATTTAAGTACTCCGGGCTCCTCGTTGTATTGATGGTTGCAACCATTATGATTCCCAAAGAATTGTCTTCCATTATGGCTTATAAAATTGTGGCAAAATTTGAACTGCTGGATACTTATACAGCAGTAGTCATTCCTCAGATCTGTGACGCGATCGGCGTTTTTCTGCTATATCAATTTTTTCGTGGAATACCGAAAGAATATACGGAAGCATGTAAACTGGACGGAGGGGGGCATTTCACCATGCTTACGAAAATTTGCCTGCCTTTGTCGGGACCGGCAATATCGGTTATGATCATATTGACGTTTGTCTCATCGTGGAATAATTTTTTCTGGCCGCTCCTGGTGACTTTTACAGATAAATCTATGACATTACCGGTGGGACTGGCGACCATTATGACGAGTTACAGTGAATCATCAGCAGCACGCCAGTATGGATTATTAATGGCAATTTCATTGCTGACATCAATTCCGGCAATAACAATATTCTTATGTCTGCAGCGTAAATTTGTTGAAGCGATTACGACCACCGGAATCAAAGGCTGATCAATATGTTTGAAGGGAGAAAGAAAATGCAAGACATCATTAAGCAATTTATTGAGGAGTCTGAAGGGATTCTGAAGCTGCGGCCAGCCTGGGTTGCACACGACTTTTTGACAGCGGGCAAAAGGCTGGGTTTAAAAGAAGAGGAATATGACGCCGGTGAACGCGGAAATATCATGGAGAGGTGGTTTTGTTCAGAAACGCATGCCGACAACCGAATTGAAATTGCCGATGAAGGCTTTTCATATTTGGAAATACCGGAAGAAAAGATTACGGTTATTGATGCGCTGAAGATGTGTAAAGAAGACATTCTCGGCAGAGAATATGCGAAGACCCATGAATCCTTGGGGCGCCTAATTAAAATCTACGATTTTGGAACTCGCCTATTCTATCACATTCATCCCAAGGAAGAGGCGATGAAAAAGCTGGGTAAAAACCCCAAGGATGAAGCGTATCATTTTTTAGATGCGCCGCTGGGAAGTCATCCGGAAAGTTTTTTTGGAGTACACCCATACATTGTAGAGCAAAATCTGCAATATGATCTTTTTCTCCCCATTATAGAGAAATGGGATGTAAAAGCGGCAGATGCAGAAGTATTAAAGTATTCAACAGCATATTTAAATGTTCCGGGTGAAGGGTTCTTTCTTAATTCAGGGATTTTACATGCCCCTGGTTCAGCACTTACAATGGAACTTCAGGAATCTTCGGATGTATGTACCGTATTTCAACCGGCGGTAGAAGGATATCCGATACCAAAGAGTTTGCTATATAAAGATGTTGGAGCAGAAGATGTGAAACAGTATGGCGCAAAAGCAGCTCTCGATTTAGTTGACTGGGAGGCAAGCGGGGATCCTCGATTTTATGAAAAAAGGCACTTGTATCCAAAGCCGGTAGAAGAAACAAGACAGGACGATATGTTCGAGGAATGGATCTATTATGGGACTTCTAAGTTTAGTGGCAAACGTCTTATTTTAGAGCCAGGAAAAAAATTCTTCTGCAGAGAATCCGGTGTACATAATATATTTGTCTGGAAAGGCGAAGGAATGGTCGGGAATCACAAAGTGAAAGCCGGCGATTTCAATTTGCACTACTGTAACGATGAACTTCTAATTACTTGCCAAAAGGCACAATCTGGATATATAATTACAAATACAGGGAATACGGATTTATTGTTATATAAATTTTTCGGCCCGGATATTAATATTGATAATCTGCCGAAAATCGGCCACAGCTAAAAATGAAAGGAAATAATCTACGGATGGGAAATATAACGCTTAAGGATATTGCAAAAAGGGCAGGGGTATCGGAAGCCACCGTGTCATTAGTATTGAATAATAAAAGTGTTGTTAATGTACATACAAAAGAACGGGTACTAAAGTGCATGGAGGAAATGAATTATAAGCCGAATCCATTTGCAAGGGGATTGGCATTACAGAAGTCAATGACCATTGGGCTTGTATGCCCAGATTCCGAGAATCCGTATTATGGCAGATTAATGAAATTACTCGGACATTATTGTCAGCAATATGGCTATTCGCTTGTGTTCGGAGTTTCAGATAACAATCCGGATATTGAGGCAAAGATCATAGCAAACTTTCTTGAAAATCATTACGACGGTATTATCATACTGCCCTTAAATATTATGAAGAATACTCATCCAGTCTTTCAGGAGATAAAAGAGAAACATTTTCCGATGGTATTTTGCACTTCTTATTATAAAGGATTTCAGGCAGACTGTGTATTAACAGATTATGCTGAGGGAAGCTACCAGTTAACCAGGCATTTGTTGGAGCAGGGGCACAGGGAATTATGGTATTTTGTTGCCGGTGATAAGAGAATACCTGTTTCGGGACAGCGTATTGCCGGTTATAAAAGAGCCTATGCAGAGAGAGGAATATCAGTTAGCAGGGATTGGATCATTGAGTGTAATGATACCAGTATTGAATATGCATATGAAAAAGCAAAAGAATTATTATCCGCGCGGCAGCGCCCCGATGGCATATTAGCGCTGAATGATTACATGGCCTATGGCATTAAGAGGGCAATCTTAGAGTGTGGGTGCCGGATACCGGAAGACATATCACTGGCGGGGTACGATGATGTGTTTTATCAGTTTATTGCCGAACAGCCATTAACGACTGTCCACCAGGAACTTGAAAGTTTGGCACTTAACAGTGTGAATCTTTTAATGAAGCGGATCGATAAAAAATTTGAGAGCTTAGCACCAATTCAAAAAGTGATTACTCCGTCTCTGGTTATTCGGAGCACAACCAGGAAAGGTGGTTTAAGTTGACAAAAAAATATATTATTTTAAATCTTAATCCCGGATATGATCAATATCATGTCATCCGGCAGAACCAGCCGGCTATGAATGTGAATAGAGCTGATGAAGTGTATCGGGCGGCATCGGGAAAAGGGTTGAATATTGCCAGAGCTATGCATAATCTGGGCAGTGAATCATATGTCTGTATCAATGTTTTAGGCGGCTGCTTAGGGAAATTAATTATGCAGTTAACCCGCCGGGAAGGGATCATATGCCGGGAGTTTCATATTAAGGAAGAAGCAAGGATAAATACATGTATTATTGATGAATATAAGAAGGAGACTGTTTCTTATAATGCACCGGGCCCGCAAATGAGTCCGGTGGAGACAGAACAGTTCCTGGAATTTATGAAGCAGATTCTTTTTGGTCAAGAGACTTCAGTGGTGCTGAGCGGTGCGCCATGCAGAGGGATTACGGAGGAGGGATTTAGGCAGTTAATTGGTCTTGTCCATGAACATCATCATCGATTGATTGTCGATATTGCAGGGAAATGGCTGAAGATGGCGGTGGAATATCCGATACATATATTAAAGGTTAACAGAGAAGAATTTCAAGAGGCATTTCAGCTGGATGCTTTTATTTTTAACAATAGTCTAAAGCGGTTTAAAGAAGCGAAAGGAATTGATGTACTAATTGTTACAGATGGTGCAAATGGAAGTGTGGCATATGATAATGTCGGTCATCGGTACCAAAGTTTTCTGAATAACCTGAATGGTGGTATTTGTGCGGTAGGGTCAGGAGATGCATTTCTTGGCGGTTTCATTAAGATGGAAGAGGATGGGGCGAATTTTAAGAAGTGCATATCTTATGCAAATGCATGCGGTACAGCGAATACATTCTGCTATTTACCGGCAGATATTAAGAACGAAGAAATTGAAACATATGAAAAATATGTGGTTGTAAAACAAATATAGGAGATAGTGTACTCGACGGTTTTGGCGGCGGAAGGGAGATTATTATGTCATTAGTAACATTAAAAGAAATTTTAAGAGATACAAGAACCAGGAAGTATGCAGTACCGGCTTTTAACTTCAATGGCTATGAAGACGCACAGGGAATGATTAATAGTGCGGTCAGGCAGCAGTCACCGATTATTTTAATGGCATCTGTGGGGGCAGCCGAATATATCGGGCTGAAGCAGACCGCAGGGATGATACGCGGCATGGCCGAATCGATTGACATTCCGGTTTGTCTGCATCTGGATCATGCGACGGATGTAGAATTCACTAAATTGGCGGTTATTGCTGGGTTTACATCTGTTATGATTGATGCTTCAAAGAAAAGTTATGAGGAAAATATCGAAATTACCCGGGAAGTAGTTATGTTCGCACACAAGTATGGATGTTCTGTTGAAGCCGAACTCGGCACAATCGGCGGAAGAGAAGAAAATGTTGTGGTTGCAGGTAAGGAAAGTGCAATGACTGATCCGGCCGCCGTTCCGAGATTTGTTAAGGAGACCGGAATCGATGCACTTGCGGTAGCGATTGGAACTGCACATGGATTTTATAAATTTGAACCCAAATTAGATTTTGACAGATTAAAAAAAATAGCTGTTTGTACTACTTGTCCGCTAGTTTTACACGGTGGTACCGGTGTCCCGGAAGAAGATTTTAAAAGGTGTGTTTCATATGGAATGAGCAAAATCAATGTTGGAACAGAATTTAAGGCAGCATATGCCGGCGCCCTGAGACGCTCGATTACAGAAACCCCGGAGACGGAAGTGGATCCCAGAATTTATATGAAGTCGGTTAAGACAACCTGCGAAGAAATTGCAGCAGGGAAAATGCGGTTATTTAATTCGGCAGGGAAGGCATAATAAGGAGCAATGGATGATGAAAGGCTGGCTAAATCAGGACAACATGTTTATCGTACTCATGTATAAACTGAGCTATCTATTTCTGCTTAATGTATTGTGGGTCATATGCAGCATACCGATCGTAACGGCAGGAGCAGCTACGGCGGCATTGTATACGGTTACGCTTAAAATGGCAGAGAACGAAGAGTCTTATATTGCACGCTCATTTTGGGAGGCGTTCAAAAGAAACTTTAAACAGAGCGTAGTATTGGAACTGATTATACTTGTCACAGGTACATTCTTATATCTTGATATGTATATTGTGGCGGCGAATCCAATTCCCGGGGGAAATTTCTATCAGTTAGTATTTGCGTTGGCGGCTGTTTTCGGGATCATAATAATAAGCTATCTGTTTCCTGTTTTGGCCAAATATGATGCGGCAGTAGGAAAGATTATTAAAGTTGCGGCATATATGAGTTTTCGCCATATTGCGTATACGCTGCCGATTATTATTATCTCTGTCTTTCCAATGATATTAGTGTTATTAATACCATATTTACTGCCCTATCTTTTGATTTTGGGGATCTCAGGGAGTGCATTATTAAATTCATATCTATTTAATCGAATTTTTCTGAAATATATGCTTAGCGATGCGTGAGTGCTGAGGTTGAAAAATTCAGAGAACTGTCAAACCTAATCGCTTTATCATGACATCATTGCAGAAAGCGAACAGGTAGAAATGTAAATATAGAAACAGGATATTGTTGCCAGTTTGAGTAACAATATCCTGTTTTATATTTATATTTATGTATGTTGCCTATCCGAGCTAATGGTATGGTGAAAGAAGCGTATCAGCAGGCTCTGGATAAAGATAAGAGTAAAGCGGCACCAGAGCAGAAAAAGCAGAATAAGCGAAGTGGTAAAATAAGAATAGCGTAGGTTTTGACAGGTGGTGGTTCTGCAGATGCAGAACCACCACCTTATTTGGAATAGTGGACAATTCATCCGAAATATATTGAAGGTAGAAAGGTGGGTGGTGTGATGGTAAGTCGAGCTGAATTGGAACAAATGAGACAAACGGATATCCAATCAGTTGATATAGATACTTTAGTTGACATCAGGGATGTTGTAATAGACATGAATTTAGATAAAAAGGAGAAGATTGAAATGTAT
>Ga0153940_1000067_pt1 | contig 67038 bp, 58 predicted proteins | sample TSNJ024MetaG_FD_104736 | JGI IMG/M metagenome (GOLD analysis project Ga0153940, IMG submission 104736) | Attine ant fungus gardens microbial communities from New Jersey, USA - TSNJ024 MetaG | ecosystem: Host-associated > Fungi > Mycelium > Unclassified | place: USA: New Jersey, Brendan T. Byrne... | reverse complement strand
GTTAGGTCCAAGGAGGACTCTGTCAGACCGATGCCTGATCATTATACAGCTTAAACAATGAGAAGGATAAGTCCCAACTGGCTGTTGGGTGCTTGAACCTTACACTTATATATTAGGAGGAGGACTAAATTATGATAACAAAGAAAATCGGATTTATCGGATGCGGAAATATGGGCGGAGCCATTCTCTCCGGTGCACTGGAGAGCGGTGTTATTAAGAAGGAGAACGTCTGTGTCTATGATGTTTTGCCGGCCGTTTCAGAGACGCTGGCGCCCAAAGGAGTACATATTGCCGGCAGCAATGAAGAAGTATGTGATAAGAGTGATATGATCATCCTCTGTATCAAACCGCAGCAGGCCGAGGAAACACTCACTTCCTGCGGAGACAAACTGGACGGCAAAGGTCTGGTATCGATCGCGGCCGGAGTGACGCTGGAACGTCTGCAGAACATAACGAAAGGGAGCCCACGGCTTCTCCGTATTATGCCCAATACGCCTGCCATGGTATTTGAGGGTGCAAGTGTCTTTTGTTCTGAAACCACCCTCACAGAAGATGAAAAGCAAGATATCGTCGAACTGTTCGAATCCATCGGTATCGTTGAATGGGTACCGGAGAAGCTGATCGATACCGTCTGCGGACTCAGCGGCGGCGGCCCGGCGTATGCGGCGATGTTTATTGAAGCCCTGGCCGACGGCGGTGTTAAGAACGGTCTGCCCCGGGCAACTGCTTACCGGCTGGCAGCTCAGACCTGTCTGGGCACAGCTAAGATGATTCTCGAAACCGGTATTCATCCTGGTGCTTTGAAAGATATGGTTACCTCCCCCGGCGGCACTACCATTGAAGGCGTAGAAGCTCTGGAACGCGGCGGTATGCGCCACGCAGTCATCGACTGTATCAACGTTGCAACTGCAAAATCTTCTAAATTATAAATAAAATAAGGGGGCGTTTTAACTTGCCCCCTTATTCTATCATACCATCACTAATTCAATTCCTAAGTCTTTAATCCGCTTCTGCCATTCTTCCGATAAGTCCTGGTCAGTGATCACCTTATGAAATTCCTCCAGTTCAGCAATGAAACAGGTCGTTACCACACCGAATTTACTGGAATCAGTCACCAGGATCCGTTCAGCTGCCGACTCAAGAATGGCCTGCTTAGTCTCCTGCTCATAAGAACTTGCACAAGTCACTCCCAGCGTCTCATGTACACCCGCTGCGGAGACAAACACTTTGGTAGCTCTGGTTCTTCTGATCAGCGTCAGGCTTTCCGGACTTTCAAACATCGCGGTATCGGGGTGGAAATACCCACCCCCGAGGATTAGCATTAGATTCGGCTTATTGCTTAGTTTATTTAATATATTAAGATTACAGCTAAAAATAGTGGCCTTCACATTATTATCAATATGACTTGCCAGATATTCGGTTGTCGATCCATTATCAATAATTACACACTCATCATCTTCGATCAGAGATGCCGCATATGCACCAATGCTGTCTTTTTCCTTTACCCGTGCGGTTGTCGCCTGTTCCAGGGAATATCCGTCGTCCTCCAGATGGAACGAGCTCTGCGGGTTGTAAACTGCTGCTCCGTGAATATCCAGAATAATGCCCTGGCTTTTCAGCACTTCCATATCTCTGCGGATAGTCATATCCGATACGTCAAAAAGTGTTGCAAGCTCTTTTATCGTTGCACCTTTTCTTCTTTTCAGAGTTTGTACAATTTGATGAACTCGTTCTTCTTTTTTCTTCAATTTATCTTTACCTTCCATTCTTCCGGGTAACTCCAAGTGTTCATATTATATCACAGTTTACCATGTTTCTCCAGATTAAATAATCTCTCTGACAACCTCACACACATGCTCCGCAGTGAAGCCAAATTCCTCAAATAACTTAGACGCCGGGGCTGATGCTCCAAAGCAGTCCATAGTCACATAAACACCGTCCATTCCGACATAGGCACCCCACGGCATTCTGCTGCCTGCTTCAATAACTGCCCTCTTTCTGACACTGCACGGCAGAACCTCTTCTTTATATGCTTCACTCTGCTGTTCGAAGATTTCCATACATGGCATGCTCACTACCCGGACCGAATGCCCTTCCTGTTCCAGACTGATTTTAGATGTTACTGCCAGCTGTACTTCCGATCCGCTTGCCATAAGTATGACCTCTGGCTCTGCACCGGATTCTCTTTCCAGAATATAACCGCCTTTCAGCGCCTCTTTGCCGGAATTCATCAGTACCGGAAGATTCTGTCGGGACAACACCAGCACAGTTGGTACATCAACAGAAGTAACCGCTGCATACCATGCCGCTTTGGTCTCCGTCTCATCGGCCGGCCGGAATACATTTACATTGGGCTGTGCCCGCAGCATCGCAAGCTGTTCCACCGGTTCATGGGTCGGTCCGTCCTCGCCCACACCGATACTGTCATGTGTCATGATCATGATCAGGGGCAGCCTCATAAGACCGGATAGCCTGACCATCGGTTTCATATAGTCGGCAAAAACGAAGAAACTCGCAATATAAGTCTTCAATCCTCCATGCAGCAAAATACCGTTCGCAATCGCAGTCATACCCAGTTCACGTACACCAAAATGGATATTCCTGCCGGCATAGTTCGCTTTTGCAAAATCACTTTCTTGATACATGATCGTCTTATTGGATGGGCCCAGGTCAGCCGAGCCTCCCAACAGATTGGGATAATAGTCCTTCAGCATGTTCAGGATCCGGCCGGATATATTCCGGGTGGCATCCGGCTTCTGCTGACTTGTCCAGAATTCCTCCGTATCCAGTACCTTCGCCTGATATCCGGTACTATAATATTGATCAAGCTTATCCTTTCGTTCCGGGTATGACAAAGCGTATTCTGCAAGCAGCTTATTCCATTTTGCTTCTTTAGCTTCACCTTTCTGACGAATGTTCAGATAATGGTCATATACTTCCTGCGGTACTGCAAAGTTCTCTGCCAGAGGCCAGCCAAGACGCTCTCGCAGGATCGCAGCATTTTCCTCACCAAGCGGTTCGCCATGGGCACTCGGGGTTCCCTCTTTGACCGGTACACCATAGCCGATCGTCGTGGTCACTTTAATAAATGATGGCCTGCGCTGATCGGATTTAGCAGTTTCGACAGCCTGTTGTATAGCATCGGGATCATTACCATTCGTCACCGTCAAGACTTGAAAACCAAAAGCATCAAACCGCTTCTCTACATCTTCAGTAAAAGCCAGTTCCGTGTTGCCTTCAATCGTGATTCTATTTGAATCATACAGCACGATCAGCTTATGCAGCCCAAGAGTCCCGGCTAAGGAAAGAACTTCATACGAAATCCCTTCCATCAGGCAGCCATCACCGCACAATACATATGTATAGTGGTCAAATACCGGAAAGTCCGGGCGGTTAAATGTCTCTGCCAGATGAGCTTCTGCCATCGCCATACCTACAGCCAGGCCGAGGCCCGCTCCCAACGGACCAGTTGTTGCCTCTACCCCGGCTGTATGTCTGTACTCCGGATGACCGGGCGTCAGTGAACCCCACTGCCGGAAGTTCTTTAGTTCTTCCAGACTCATCCCCTCATAACCAAGCAGATGCAGGAGCGCATACAGCATAGAGGAGCCATGCCCTGCCGACAGCACAAACCGGTCGCGGTTGAGCCAGCCGGGATTTCCGGGATTATGATTCATCGCTTCAGCCCATAGTGTATAAGCTGCCGGCGCCGCCCCCAGCGGCAGGCCGGGATGCCCGGAATTAGCCTTCTGAATCATGTCGGCAGACAGTACTCTGATTGCATTGATTGCCAGATTATCCATTTACTCTCTCCTTCTTCCGTTTCACTCCGATCACACCTTTTGTCTTCAGCTTTCCAGTGTAAGAACTGATCGCCAGTGCTGCGATCGCAAACGCAAACGGGAACATTTTAATAACCGACGGTGACAGATTCAAACCCGACAGCTCGATCCGGATACCGATCGCATCGGCCAGGCCGAAGAGCAGGGCCACCAGTGCCGTCGCCATGGGATGAGCGTTTCCAAATACCATTGCCGTAAAAGCATTAAAACCTCTTCCCTGCACCATATCCTCGGAGAACTGGGATACCGTAACCGTCGACAGGAATGCTCCTGCCAGACCACAGAACGCACCTGAAATTAAGATTACCTTCCAGCGTACCAGCGCCGGTTTTACTCCCGCCGTCATAGCCGCGTCTACCGATTCTCCGACGGCACAAATATTCAGTCCGGTCCTGGTCTTAAACAGCACCACATAAACTGCAACTACCATAATAATGGTAAAATAGGTAATGATACTCTGTCCGCTCAGACAGTTTAATATCGGGATGTCCTTAATGACCGGGATATTGATCGGCTTTAGTTTGTCAATCTGATCCGGTGCTATCCGCCCCTGTACATCAAACAATGCCCGCAGCAGATAAGAGGTCAGCCCCATTGCCAGCATATTCATGGCAATACTGGCGATGATATTATCGGCTTTAAACCGGGTTACAAACAATGCAAATATTGCACTGTATAGAGCACCGGCTAAGATAGCTCCCAGGAATCCCAGCCAGACATTCCCGCCGCTGACCTGTACAAATGCAATCGCAGCAAATGCTCCCATCAGCGAAAAACCTTCCAGGGCAATATTGAACACCCCTGCCCGCTGACACAGCAGACCGCCCAATGCCATCAGCACCAGAGGGGTAGCGATTCGAATCATCGATGCCAGCATATCGGAAATCACTTCGATACTCATTCTACTCGCCTCCTTTTTTTGCTGCTGCTACTCTTGGTTTCAATTTCGGTAATACAAATTTCGCGCTGATCGTAATGATAATGATCGCCATTACGATTTCGGTCACCGCCGACGGAACATCGGTCAGACGTTCCATATTGATGCCGCCGTTTTTCAACGCTCCAAAGAAAATACCCGAGAATACTACGCCGATGGGATTGTTGTTTGCCAACAGCGAAACCACAATACCATCAAAACCGAAGTCAGGATTAAATCCGCTCAGCAAGCGGTGCTGCACCGCTGTTACCTCAATGGCTCCGACCATCCCGGCAATGGCTCCGCTGATCGCCATGACCTGCAGAATGGTCCTCTTCGGCTTCATTCCGGCATATTTCGCCAGAACCGGGTTGGAGCCGACCATTTTAATTTCATGTCCCAATGTTGTTTTATAAAATATAAATGTAATTAGCAACATTACCACGATAGCAATATAGAACCCAATATTTGCCGAAGATGGATCAAAAAACGAAATACGCGGCAGCCAGGTATTCTCCGGGAGCACTTCACTGGCATTTAAATTTGTTCCGGCGGTCCGGTCCATCATTGGTCCGTTTACCAGATACTCGATAAACAGTATGGCAATAAAATTCAATAAAAGAGTTGATACCACTTCATTCGTATCCAGAAATACTTTCAACAGCGCCGGAATCATCGCAAATAAAGCTCCGGCAATTATCGCCGCCAGAAATACAATAATCAGGGAAATCACATGATTCATTCCTTCCGGCAGTGCTAATGCTGCCGCTGTTCCGGCCGCCGCTCCCATGTAAAGCTGGCCGTCCACCCCCAGATTAAACACCTCTGCTTTATATGTAACGCAGATTGCCAGACCGGACAGGATCAGCGGTGTTGCCCACCTAACCGTACCCGCGATATCAGAAGTCAACCCGTTAACAATACCTTTAACAATCGCCAGTGGTTCGTATCCGGATACCCCCAAAGCAATACTTGCCAATATCAGTGAGACGATAATCAGGCAGACCTGTCTCAGGGTTATACTCAAAACGCCGGTCACTTTTTTATTCATCAATTTATTCATTGCTGTCACCGCCTTGTCTCTTAGCGCCAGTCATATATTCCGCTATTTTGCGTTCATCCGCCTCACCACGTTTAAATTCTGCCATTACCTCACCCTCATACATGACCAGTATCCGGTCGGACAGCGATAATATCTCATCCAGCTCGGCGCTGACCAGCAGCACCCCTTTCCGGTTATCTCTGGCTTCAACAATCTTACGATGGATTGATTCGATCGCGCCGATATCAATACCGCGGGTTGGCTGGGCTGCGATCAGCAGACTTGGATCAGCCTCCATTTCCCTTGCAAATACAACCTTTTGCATATTTCCTCCAGATAAGGTAGCAAGTGCACGTGCCGAATCCGGAGTCTTGACCTGAAAATCCCGGCATAGATTATCGGCTAAACCCATTAGTTTCTTATTATCCATAATGCCGTTTTTGCTGTACGGTTTCTGATAATACCGGTTCAGGATCAGGTTATCCCGGATGGAGCAATTTTTGGCCGTTCCCATCTTGAGCCGGTCCTCGGGAATGTGTGACATGCCCGCCTCCCGCCTGCTTCTAACCGGATCATTGGTAACATCCTTGCCGTGAAACCCGACCTGTCCGCCGGTAGGGCGGATCATCCCTGATATCACCTCAATCAGTTCACTCTGTCCGTTTCCTTCAACACCAGCCACTCCGACCACTTCACCCTCGCGTACCTTCAGATTAACGCAGCGCAGCGCCGGTAATCCCCGCTGGTTTAATGCCGATACATTTTTAACTTCTAAAATTGTGTTCCCCGGCCGGTATGCTTCTCCCGGAATCTCCAGATTTACTTCCCGCCCGACCATATAGTTGGAAAGCAATTCAGTATTTGCTTCCGCAGTAGCCAGGCTCCCGGTTACCACACCTTTTCTCATTACTACAATCTCATCAGTAATGGCCATGACCTCTCTCAGTTTATGGGTAATAAATATGATTGCACAGCCCTGCTCCTTTAGCTGCCTCATCACTTCCAGAAGTTTATCGGTTTCCGTCGGCGTCAGCACGGCCGTGGGTTCGTCCATGATCAGAATATTAGCACCACGGTACAGAGATTTAATAATCTCGACCCGCTGCTTTTCTCCGACCGATAACTGATAAATCTTCTCATCCAGATTCAACGGCAGATTATAGGCATCCATAATCTCCTGAATCTTTGCTTTTGCTGTCTTCACATCGATCAATCCATTTTTAACCGGTTCTTTGCCGAGAATGATATTCTGCAGCACGGATAGATTGGGCATCAACATAAAATGCTGATGTACCATTCCGATCCCCAGCTTTATGGCAGTATTGGGGGAATCGATTTTAACCTCTTCCCCATGTACTTTAATCACACCGATATCAGATTTGGTCATACCATAAAGGATGTTCATCATGGTTGACTTGCCTGCTCCATTTTCTCCAATGAGCCCCAGTATTTTTCCCTTTGCAACAGCCAGTGAAACATCATCATTTGCCACCACGCCAGGATAAAATTTAGATATATTCAACATTTCAACTGCCAATTCCATACAATCTCATCCTTTACTTTCTGATGTTTGCTGTCAACTTTACAACACCGCTTTGATCCCATTCTTTCAATATTTTCATGGCTTCCGACGCAGCCAGGCAGGCCTTTTCTTCACCGCCGTTATCACCCCAGCGGTCCAGGACCCGGTTCGAAATTACGGATAATACTGCTCCCATCCGCATACCGTGCAGATGTCCCACAACAAATTGTCCGGAAGTCTCCATTTCAATATTAGTTACACCAGCTTGCTGCAAATCCGGAATAATATTATCAGCAAAGGACGGCCAGTATCCGGAACCATCTTCATTCAGCGGACGCCCCTGTCCGATATAAAATGATCCGACAGTATAATCCAGGCCCAGACCATAGCGAAATCCCAGTCGTTCACAGGCTTCCATCAGTGCCATCACGACATAAGTGTTCGCATACGATGGAAATTCCGGTTCCACATAACTACTGGAAGTTCCGTCTTTCCTAAGACATGCCACCGGAATGATCAGATCTCCCAGATCATAATCGGAAACTATACAGCCGGTGGTACCGACTCTGACACAGGTATGTACTCCCAGTACATTCAGCTCATGAATACAGATCTCCGAACTGGGTCCTCCGATTCCGGTTGAGGTACAGCCGATTTCCATTCCTTTGTATTCTCCTGTAACCGTCTTATACTCCCGGTAAAATGCTACCTCTTTAACATTATCCCAGTCTTTTGCGATCTTCAGGGTTCGCTCCGGAGCTCCCGGCAAAATCACATAACCTGGTACATCCCCCGGCTTCAGCTGTAAATGATACACTCCTTCATTTTCTGCTTTCGGGGCTGATGCTCTGTTAATTTCATTTTTACCCATCCTAAGACTCCTTTCTTAATTGCGAGACTGCCGTAAAATATTTTTAGCAGCAGCCCCGTTTTATCAAGCCATACCAATAACCAATCGGTGCACCAATTTAATTATTCTGCGAATTTAGACCAGTCTGCTACTTCGGTATCAAACGGCACTTCGACCGAACCGTCAATAATCTGCTGCTCTATCTGTTTTGCTTCTTCAATAACGGTTTTAAATTCTTCGCCGTATTCAGCATTATTATCTGCAAATCTCTCATAAGACTCCCAATCCATGAAATATCCGCCGTTAGCCAGATCCCTGATTCCGTGCTCACCGCCTTCCCAACTGTCATTGGCAAGCATTTCAACCGCTTTGTATAAAGTATCTCCAAAACCAATTCCGATAATTCCCACAAATCCGTCATAAGTATCATAGAAATCAGTGATCTCCCCTGAACATAATATCCCGGCATCTTTACATGCTTCCACTACGCCGGCATTAGATGCACCGGAGTCGGTCTGGACAAAATCACAGCCCTTAGCGATCATTGCACTGGTAATTTCCTTTGCCTTAGCCGGGTCTTCATAACTTCCGACATAAACACATTCTACGGTAATATCCGGATTGGCTGCTTTTGCTCCCAGCATAAATCCGTTGCCCTCAGCATTCGGGCTCGGCTCTTCACCACCGATGACCATACCGATCTTACCGGTCTTAGAAAGTTTTGCTGCCATATATCCATTGATATAAAATGCCTGCTCACCATGGAATTCCGAGTCCCAGATATTCTCGATGCTGGTACCGTCCACGTTGACAAACTGGAAGATTGCTGCATATTTTGTATCCGGATACTCTCCTGCTACCAGAACCGTAGCATCGCTCATATAAGGAAACGTTGTCACTACCAGATCATAGTCTGCTGACATCGCCCGCACATCTTCTTCGAATTTGGCGGCCGACTCCGATTCCAGCTTCTTCACCGTAACACCAAAGTCTTTCGCTGCCCTGCCGGCGCCTGCAGCCAGATCATCCATCGGGCCATTATCACCGAACTTCTGATTTACCACAACCGCAATTTTAAGATTCTCCGGACTTTTATCACTGCTGTCGCCGCCCGTACTGCCGCCGGAATCAGAACCGCCGCCGGAACCACAGCCGATTGCTAAAGATACCGTCATTGCTATAACCATTACCACTGCCAATAATCTTTTTTTCATAATGTTTCCTCGCTTTCTTTTCCTCACTTTTCGATCAGTGCTTTTACAATCTTCTCCGATGAAGCCTGCACTTTTCTCATAATATTCACCATATCGACAGTCTGTATCCGCCGGTTTTTCACTATTTGGCGGCCGTCGATAAACACATCGGTTACATCATTTCCTGTTGCGTTAAAAATCACATGAGACGTTATATTTTCATATCTTCCGAGATGAAGCGGTATCATATGCGGTACATCCGTGCGGATCAAAATGAAATCCGCTTTCTTGCATTCTTCAATAGTTCCGTATTCTTTCTCCAGATGAAATGCTTTTGCACCATTTACTGTTGCCATATCCAGTATCTCTGCCTTCGACAGTGACCGGATTCCGCTGTTTATAGTATGCACAAGAGCCATCCCCTTCATCTCCCGGAAAATATCATTGGAATTATTCCACATCGCTCCATCCGTTCCCAGGCACACCGTCACTCCTGCCCTTACCATCGCCGGAATCGGCGCAATACCATCAGCAATCTTCATCTCACAGAGCGGCGTATTAACCACCTTCGTCCCCGTTTCAGCCAGATATCTGATCTCTTTTTTCGAAGCATACACCACATGGGAGCCGATTATATGCTCTCCGAGCAGCCGATTCTGATGCAGATATGAAATCGGTGTATCCTGATATTGTTCCAGAATCATATCCCGCCGCCAGTCATTCTCCGCCAGATGACAGGTCAGAAGGCTTTCAAACGACTTTCGTTTCTGTTCGATCCGCTTCAGACGTTCGGTATCATAATCCTCTTCCGATATTCCCCCGATCACCGGAATCCTCCTTTTTGCAATGCAGGTATCGCGGAATTGCTGCAGATCTTCATCCGCGATAAAAATGTCCGGTCTGGCAAAATCGGCCCGGATATCCTCTGCCAGAGCGCCGCGGATACCCACTTCATCCATCGCCCTGGCCGCATCGGCGCCAAGACCCCAATACATATTTTCCATGATAAAAGTGGTTCCGGCCAGAAGTGCCTCACAGTACGTAAGCTGCCGGGAATAATACCGGTCTTCATCACCGATAAATTTCCTGAACCAGTTATGATCTGCAAAAGCCTGATTCTGTTCCCACAGGGTCATATCATCACCAAGTCCTTTAGCCAGCGTCATGTCGCCATGACAATGGGCATTGACCAGACCCGGCATGAGGATCTTACTCTCTGCATTGATCCAGACCTTACAATCTGCTCTGGTAATTTCCTTCCCGCCGACATATTCAAACCGTTCCCCGATGATTCCCACCGAAGCACGAAACGGCTGATATCCATTATGCCCGGATAATATAATTGCCCCGCTGATTCCAATATCATACATATCGTAATCTCCTAAAACGCCATGCGATAAATATTTTCCACATCTGCTGCATTCAGTGATTTCAGCCCGCCGATGTTACCAGAACGGCAGGCGCTGGCCGCCATTTCCTTTAACTTTTTGTCATTTTCAATCCCCAGATCGGCAAATGTTTCCGGCCCGCCAACGGATGCGAAGAACGCTTTCATCCGCCGGATTCCTTCCCGGGCTGTCTTGCGCTGATCGTAGAAGTCCACCTCGACATCAAATACCCGGTTGGCGAACTGTACGAACCGCGGCAAACCAGCATCACATACATATTCTGCCCAGCATGGAAAGAGTACCGATAAGGTCGCTCCATGCACCGCATTGTATTGCGCACTCAACTGAGCTCCGATAGCATGGGTGGCCCAATCCTGATTACGTCCGGCCGCCAGCAGACCATTATGGGCAATCACTGCCGTCCACATAAACTCCGCCCGGGCATTATAATCCTTCAAATCCGCCATCAACTGCCTGGCATTGATTATGATCGACCGCATTACTGCCTCGCACATATGGTCGGTGAGTACCGTATTGACCGAACTGGAAAAATACCGCTCCAATACATGGGAAAACATATCAATAATACCATATGCCGTCTGTCTTTTCGGAATGGTCAGTGTCAATTCCGGATTCATCAGGGTAAATGCCGGCCGCAGTATCTCTGCCATAACATCCAGATTCTCACCGGTCTCCGGATTTGTGATCACGCTGCCGTTACTCCCCTCACTGCCGGTCGCCGGCAGGGTCATAACCGTGCCAATGGGCAGAGCTTCCTGCGGTACTGCTTTCTTCTTATAGAAGTCCCACACATCACCATCATACTTCGCCCCGATTGCCACCGCCTTCGCTGTATCGATCACGCTTCCGCCGCCGACTGCCAGAACACAGCCGATATTTTCCTGCCTGCATAGCTGCACCCCTTTTCTGACCAGATCCACTTTCGGATTCGGTTCCACACCCGGAAGTTCAAAACAGGCCACACCTGCTTCCGCCAATGTCTCAATGATTCGTTGATAAAGCCCGGATTCATACGTATAACCATCGCCGTAATGGACAAATAGAACATTATCGGAAAAATGCTTCACTTCCCGGCCACATAGTTTATCAGCATCCTGATCCAATATGAATTTGGTCGGTGACATAAATTCAAAACTATCCATCTCTTCTCTCTCCTTTCCTTATTTTTCTATTTCCTGTAAAAATGATGTACCAACCGGAAACCGATAACCAAAATATGCTGCGATTGTAGCTGCTATATCAGCAAATGTTTCCCTTGTCCCCAGATTGACGTTCCTTTTTAATTCTCTTCCCCACACCAGAATCGGTATGTATTCTCTGGTATGATCCGTTCCCGGCATCGTCGGATCACAGCCGTGGTCAGCAGTGATCATCAGGATATCCTCATCTTTAAGCAGCACAGTTATCTCAGGCAGCCTGGCATCGAAATATTCCAGTGCTCCGGCATAACCAACCGGATCATTGCGGTGTCCATAAAGCATGTCGTAGTCCACCAGATTGGCGAACATCAGTCCGTCAAAGCCGGTCTGCAGATAATCGATGACTGCCTCGATTCCCTCCGCATTATTTTTTGAATGAATGGTCTCAGTAATGCCCCTGCGGTTAAAGATATCCTCAATCTTTCCTACACCGATAACATCTTTTCCACAATCCTTGAGCATATCCAGAACCGTTGGGCCGGGCGGGTCGATAGAAAAGTCTTTACGGTTTTCGGTACGGTAGTAATTACCGCTTTCACCCGTAAACGGACGGCAGATAATCCTGCTCACCGTATCATCACCGGACATCAGCTCCCGCGCAATGCTACAGATTTCATACTGCCTTTCAAGGGATATGATACTTTCATGCATCGCGATCTGCATCAGACTGTCCGCCGACAGATAGACGATGGGGTACCCGGTTCTGACATGTTCATCCCCCAGCACCTTGATAATCTCCGTCCCTGAAGCCGGATAATTGCCGATCACTTTGGTTCCGATCCGCCTCTCCAGTTCATGGATAATACGGGGCGGAAATGATTTGCCAAAAATCTTAAACGGTGTCTCTACCACCAGCCCGGCTATCTCAAAATGTCCGTTGGTTGTATCCTTTGCCCTGGCCTGCTCAGCTGCTTTACCATAGCAGCCGGCCACCTCCGTTTCTTTCGTAAGACCGGCGTTATCGATGTTATAAATGCCCAGCCGCCGCATATTGGGGATATGAAGTTCCGATACACTTTCTTTCACATGTTTCAAAGTATGCGCTCCGGCATCTCCAAACTCCGCTGCATCGGGCAATTCTCCTATACCAACACTGTCCAGCACAATCAGTACAAGTCTGCCCATTTTGTCCTCCTTTCAGCCATCTCATTCCGGTAAAAGTCCCGGACCGTTTCCCTCTTCCCAGGCAAAAACTTCCCAGATATTGCCCTCATAGTCCAGAAAATATGCCGCCCGTGAACCAAACCCATAGGTTGTCGGCTCTTTGATGCAGCTGACACCATTTGCTGTAAGCTCCTCAAACATATCGTCCACATCCTGAAACTCCGGCACTTTCATCGCAATCATAAAATGATGGCCTTCGCCGTCGATATAAGTATGGTCGACAACTTCACACAAGCCCCTTTTATCCCAAAGGGTCACGCTGGTTCCCTGAAATTCAAACTCCGCATAATTAGCATGTTCCGAATCCGGCTGTAACCTTTTCACCTTAAAACCAAATTTCTCGGTGTAGAATTTCAAAGATCCTTGAAAGTCTTTTACAAACAGGCAAATATCGTTTACCTTCGTAAGTTTCTGTAAACCGCTCATTCATTCCTCCTATTCGTCATATTCTCATTAGCTCTCACCTTTTGCGGCATTCATGAACCGTCTTTGGTAAGTAATGATCTGCGGAGCTGAAGTAAATTGTGCCAGATAATTCGGTTCGGTCGTAATAACGATCCTATCCACCATATCTTCAAATTCCTTTTCAGCCAGCAGATTGTCCAGTTCCGGATAATTCCTGGAGCCTTCAATACTGCAGATAATCAGACGGGTATTCTCAAGATTACAATGTCTTAGCATTCTCAGGTTATGCCTTACTCCATCCATACCGTCTAAACCTTCTTTTTCGTTAATCTTCCGGTAAGCGATGGTCTCCCTCGCCATCTTCTCCACTAGCCGCAGGTCGGCATTCTGATCATCTTTGGAAAGGAAATCCCAGTCGATCATAAAGCTGCGCAGAGTTTGCAGGAAACGGTCGTCATATGTTTTCTGATAGGCCTCGAGCATACCATTGATATAAGTAGTAACCCCTAGCCGCTGCCGTACAAAACTGTTGATAAAATACGGTTTCGCCTGTAGTGCCATACCGGTCTGCCACGGTTCAAACATCAGGGTATAATTAACCCGGTAACCATGCTCCTGAAGCTTCAGCGCCAGATTATGCCCATACAGATAATCCGCAGTCGACGCGGCATTGTAACGGGTGGACAACTTCTTATTCCCAGTCAGCAGCTCACCGACATTCTGGTTGTTCACCGGACCGGTATGCGGTACTTTTATAACCACCCGGTGCTCCGACAGCATCTCTTTAAACTCCTCAGCCTCTTCTAAAATCTGGTTAAAATCAGCAAAAGGATCATTCACTTCCACACTGATATCACAGCCTGGTCCCAGAATCCTGCCAATCTCGTCCATGACTTCGTTTCTGGTCTTAAACTTCTTACCAATATTGGCTTCCGGATTATTAATAAACAGGTCATAGATAATTCCCGGATTACAAGTCAGGTTTCCAATCAGATCCTTAATCGGCTCCACTTCATAAGGATTCGCAGTATCGGCAGAAAATATAAACTTTGTTGCACGCTTATTCCCATTTTTATCATAGGAAATATCCCGCACTAAATCAATTTCCAATATATGGTCTTCCTTCATATTGTACTCAACGCGAAAGCCTGCCGGCGTCTCTCCTGCCGGTACTTTGAAATAATCGATCACCTGTCTGAACCGGGTACTGGCCCCGATATAACGGATGGCTTTGGAAAGAAACTCATATTCCCGGAAGCTGATCTTTTTCCCAAGCGCCCTTCTCACATAACTTTCATCCTTTGAAGCAATCTGAATATTCTCACCTAACAAAGAACTCAGATCATAATTTACACTCTGCATAGCGTCCTCCTGCACTGCTTATTGTCTCTCTTCCAGGTATTTCTTATAACTCTCTACCAGTTTCCCGGCACTTCTGGTTCCCACCAGACTCACCCCCAGTTCTTCAAACATATAAAGCACTGCCGGCAGCGTAAAAGTCCGCGGTACCCCCGACACTTTAATCTTCGTATCACCGGAAAGATTAGCCTTCATAATCTCGACATGATGCAGATCCGGGAATTCCTGACTGCCGGTAGCCGTTTTCACATAATCAACCCCGTACTCACAGCAGATTTTAGTCAGCACTGCAATTTCCTCATCGGTCAGAAAACCAACTTCAAAAATCAGCTTCGTATCACAGCCATCGCCGCAGATCCGGACAAATTCCTGAATCTCCTCTCTGACCAGATCCAGATTGCCATCCTTAAGCGCCCCGACATTCACCACCATGTCACAGGCCGTACAGCCCAGTTCCACCATTTCCTTCAATTCGGTATATTTCGTCTGCGAAGTACAGGCCCCATACGGAAACCCGATCACCGCACTCGGCCCAACCTCGGTCCCGTACAGCTCCTCCTTCACCAGCGGCGCCCAATACGAATTGACATTCACATTTGCCAACTTATACTTCGCTGCAATCCGGCAAGCCTCAATGATATCTTCCCGCTGTAAATTCGGCGAAAGATACGCCAGATCCAAATGTTTTGCAAATTGTTCGACTGTTAACATTTTTCATCCTCCATGTAAAACCATCAGTTACGTCTATCGAATGCGCATCAATAGGTCTTTCTCTAATCCTAATATACCACCCCTTCTTTGTTCTGTCAATAACTTTTGTTCTTTTTATAACATTATAATGTTATATTTATATCATTTTTTCAAATTTGAGTCACCTTCTCAAGACTGCTGTGATAGTTTTGTATTCGCGGCGGTCTTTTTTTGGTGGTCAGCATCCGGAACCTGTATAACTGCCTGCCAATGCCAGCCCGATCCCTGCTTCTGACCACCAAAAAAAGACCGCCGCGATCACAAAACGATCGCAGCAGCCCGGCCCTCCAATTTAAAGCATCTCTTCAATTCTATCCTTTATTGTCTCCTCATTAACAACCCCGATCATGCACGCAATCGCCATGCCCTTCTTAAAGACCATATATGTCGGCACGATCTCGATCTCATATTCAGCCTCCAGTCTCTTGCACTCATCTATATCTACCCGGCCAAACTTAACCCGCCGGGACAGTCTTTCCTCAAGGCTGTCAACAACCTCTTCCATCATGGCACATTTACCGCAGTGCCGGGAATAAAACTCAATCATGACCGGAACATCCGAATCAATTACTTCCTGTCTAAAATTGAGTTCGGTCAATTTTAGCATACTAGTTTCACCCCTTCTTCCGTCAGCACTTACAAGAAGGATTCAATATGTGAATCAATTCATTTAATGATTTCTTAATGATAATTACCTTTCGATTAAATCGTTGATTGTCATAACAAAAGGTGTAAAAACCTCTCCCTCGGTGACCTCTTCTGCGCCTTCCCATTTTACTTCTCCCGGATAAATAATTCCTCACTTTATTATATTCTGGCAGCGGTCAGTTTGTGAATGGGATTTCCTAATCCGGAGAACTTTTCTTCATATTCGGTCATAATGTTACCCTGATTCATCTCCGGATCATGATGCAGATCATATGTAACTGCCAGAAGCTTCCAACCAGCTCCCTGTACCTCATCCACCGAAAAATCAAACAACCCCTGGTTATCGGTCTTAAATTCTACCAGCCCCCCGGCTTTCAGCACCTTTTCGTAACAGGCCAGAAACTGGTGAGAAGTCAGCCGTCGCCGGGCATGTTTCGCTTTCGGCCAGGGATCGGAGAAGTTTAGGTATATCCGATCCACTTCATTTGTATCAAAAACCAAAGGCAGCTCCATGGCATTTATGCATAGAAACTTTACATTCTTAAGATCCCTGAATTCCTCTGTCTCGTGAAGCTCCAGAGCTCGAAACAGGACACTGGAATAGCGCTCAATTCCAATATAGCCGATATCCGGATTTTGTTTTGCCAGATTCAGCAGAAATTGGCCCTTCCCCATTCCAACCTCGATGTGGATTTCACCTTCCCGGCCAAATAGCTCTGCCCACCTTCCCCGGTAAGCTGCCGCATTATTTACAACATTCTGGTGGGCTTCAATATATCCATCCGCTCCTGGTATATTTCTTAGTCTCATAGTTCATCCTCATTTTACATATTTGTTTTAAACTTTATAAGTATATCATAACCTGCCCGGTTCATCTATAACCGCTAATTTATATCATGGCTGGATTCTATAGATTTAGTTATTTTTGTTCTATAGTTCTAAAATTTCTATAAATTTTTTGGTTTATTTTACTATGGCATTTTGTAAAAATAGGTGTATGATATATCTAGTGTATTGCAACAATACATTTAATAGGAAGAAGGAGACAAAACATGGACTCAATTGTATCAAGATTATCTGAAATCGAAGTAACTGCTGCTGCTATTGTGGAGAATGCCCAGTCGAAAAAAGATTCACTCGAAAAGGAAATGCAGGAAAAGCGTGATAAGTTTGATTTGGAACTGGAAACAGAGACCAGGGAAAAGCTGGTCCGAATCCAATCTGATCTGGAAGCCAGATGCTCCGAAATCCTTAAATCCCAGGAAACTCTTCACAACCAGACACTAGATGAACTGGAAGAGGAATTTAACCAAAAACATGAACGCTACGCAGAGGAAATATTCCAGCACATAATTGAGGGGTAAACCATGGGAAATATACTCACCTACAGTGGAATTGTCACAAAAGTCCGGGCAATGCAGGCTAAACTGCTGACCCGCGAAGACTATAAAAACATTGCAGCACTCGGCAGTGTCTCGGATATCGTCGCATATCTGGGGGGAAAACCGGCCTATAGTGGCATTTTGGCCGATCTGGATGACGACATGGTCCACCGCGGCAATATCGAAAAATTGCTGATGCAGTCTTTTTACGGAGATTACACAAGGTTGTTTCGATTCGCCGGGATGCGCCAGAAACAATTTCTGAAGCTATATATAACTCAGCATGAGGTACAGTTGATAAATTACTGTCTGCGAATCGTCTTTAATCATTACGATGTGCCTTTTGATCTTGACTATAAGAAGCCGTTCTTCGATACTTATACACAGCTCTCCATCGACCGGCTGATCACCTCAAAGAACATTGAGGAACTAGTTGACAATCTGCAGGGCACCGAGTACTATGCGCCGCTTAAGCTGCTGCGCGACTCTAATGCCGCAACATTATTTGACTTTGATCTGGCACTGGACCTTTATGCCTTTTCAACCTTGTGGAAAAAACGCAAGAAGGTGCTCAAGAATAAAGAATTAGAGGTATTTACCAGAGATTGCGGCTCCCAGATTGATCTTTTAAACATGCAGTGGATTTACCGGGCCAAGAAGTATTACAACATGACTCCCCCGAATATATATTCCCTGCTGATTCCGATCAATTACAGGATCAAGACCGATCTGCTCCGTGAACTGGTTGAATCTCCTTCACTTAACGAGTTCGTAACGATCGCAAAGAAGACGTCATATGCACAGAAATATAATTTTGACCAGGGATACACTTTGGAACGGATGTATACCGAATGTTTATACCATCTGCATTTGGCCGACCGGCGCAGCAATCCCAACTCCATAGCCATGGTCAATACTTATTTGTTTTTAAAAGAACTTGAGATTAACCGTTTAACAACAGTTTTGGAATGTGTCCGCTATAATCTGACACCACACGAGACGATGAGATATTTAGGAGGTATAACAAAATGATCGTTAAAATGAAGTTCTTGAATATATCTGGTCCAAGAACCGATATCGACCGCTTGATCAGCACCTATTTATCAAAATACGAGATTCAGCTGGAACAGGCCATTACCGAGTTGAAAACCACCGATAATCTCCTGCCGTTTCTGGAAGTTAATCCTTACAAGGATCCGCTTACGAAAGCGACCCAGTTCGTCGGTTTTCTGAAAGACCCGTTTGTCGTTCCCGATACCACTTTGACGACCGATGAGATTCTGGATCTGGTTCAGGAGTGCAACCAGGAGTATCTCAATCTGCTGGAACGTCAGGATATACTCAAGAAATCAAAGGATGAGCTGAAAGAGCATTTAAATATCGTAGCGCCGTTCAAGGGCCTCGATTTCGAGCTGGAAAAGGTCCTCCATTTTAAGTATATTAAAGCCCGATATGGCCGTATACCGATTGATTTTTATAAGAAGCTGGAAAAATATTTATACGATAGTATGGGGGTTATCTTTGTCGAAGGCGGACGCGATGTCAATTACGTCTACGGTACTTACTTTGTCGCCAACGCAGAGCGTTTCAAAACCGATACCACCTTAAAAGCTCTGCACTTCGATGCGATTCAACTGCCGGCGGATGCTTATGGCACGCCGCAGGAAGCCGCGGAAACATTAAATCGCCATATTGCCGAAACTGATAAGGAACTGGAACAGCTTGATCAGGATATATCAGATATCTTCAACAGCCGCGCTGCCAAACTGGCCGGTTCCAAACAGAAGCTGGAAGATTTGTCGCAGAACTTTGACGTTCGTAAACTGGCTGCCCGAATGAAACACGAAGATGATGAAATGTACTTACTCTGCGGCTGGATGTCGGAAGTTGATGCTGAGAAGTTCATGGCCGAAACCAAGAATGACGACCAAATTATAGTCGTGATAGATGAGGGGCGCTCCAAACATTTCGGAGATCCGCCCACTAAGCTTAAGAATCCCAAGGTTTTTAAACCTTTTGAAATGTTTATCCGAATGTACGGTTTACCCGATCACAACGAAATGGATCCAACCATCTTTGTCGCTCTTACATACACCTTTATCTTCGGTGTGATGTTCGGCGATGTCGGCCAGGGATTATGCCTGATCATCGGCGGAGGGCTTTTGTACTTCACAAAAAAGATAAACCTGGCGGGAATTATCGCGTTAGCCGGAATCTTTTCCACCTTTTTCGGATTTATGTTCGGCAGCGTATTCGGATTTGAAGATATTCTGGAGCCGATCTGGATCAGGCCGTTATCGGCCATGACCGATCTGCCCTTTGTTGGTAAACTAAATACTGTTTTTATCGTTGCAGTCGCCTTTGGGATGGGAGTCATCATCCTCTCGATGATTCTGCATATCATAAATTCCATTCGATCTCATAATATGGAAGAGACCTGGTTTGATGCCAATGGTGTGGCCGGTCTGGTGTTCTATGCGAGCATTGTAATTACGATCGTCCTCTTCATGACCGGAAGAGCATTGCCGGGTGGAATCATCCTGGCGGTGATGTTTGGCGTTCCGTTGATATTGATCGCATTGAAGGAACCGATCACCAAAAAGATTCAAAAGCGGGCCGGTAAGATGGAAGAAAGTAAAGGTATGTTTTTAGTTCAGACCTTCTTTGAACTTTTTGAAACCCTGCTGAGTTATTTTTCCAATACTCTTTCCTTTGTGCGTATCGGTGCTTTTGCCGTCAGCCATGCTGCCATGATGCAAGTTGTACTGATGCTGGCCGGTGCTGAATCCGGCAATACCAACTGGGTCGTGGTAGTTTTAGGCAACCTGCTCGTATGTGGTATGGAAGGATTAATCGTTGGTATACAGGTCTTGCGTTTGGAGTATTATGAAATGTTCAGCCGTTTTTATAAAGGCTCCGGCCGCGAATTTAAACCTTATAAAAATAAGGATAAAAAATAAAATGTTAATTTATTTCAAGGAGGATCATTATGACTTTAATAACTAAATTAATCCTGATTGCAGCACTTACCTTAAGCATCATCATTCCTTTCGGATATTATCTGATCGGCGAAAAAAACAAGAAACGCTATAAACGAGCACTCGGAACCAACGCATTCTTTTTCTTCAGCGCTTTTGCCATCGCTTCTATCTTTATGTTCAGCGGCACCGCAAGCGCTGCTGAAGCCGGAGCTGCCGCTGCTTCCAGTGCTACGGGACTTGGCTATATCGCAGCCGGCCTTTCAACCGGTTTATCATGTGTCGGTGGTGGTATTGCCGTTGCCAGTGCTGCTTCCGCTGCTCTCGGAGCAATCAGTGAAGATTCCAGCATCCTGGGTAAATCCCTTATCTTCGTAGGTCTTGCAGAAGGTGTTTGTCTTTACGGACTGATCATCTCCTTCATGATTCTGGGTCAATTGTAATATGAAAATGTACTTAATCAGTGATAATGTAGATACCTATACAGGAATGCGTCTCGCCGGTGTGGACGGCATCATCGTCCACGAGAAAGACGAACTGCGCGAGGCTTTGGAACACGTGATGAGCGATGAAACGATCGGCGTCATTTTGCTGACCGAGAAGTTTGGGCGTGAATTTCCTGAACTGATCGATGAAATCAAGCTGAAACGAAAGATGCCTCTGCTCATTGAGATTCCTGACAGGCACGGAACCGGCCGTAAGAAAGACTTTATCACGTCCTATGTAAACGAGGCCATCGGCCTTAAACTATAGATCCTAAATAAGAAGGTGATAACCGTGACAATAGAAGAAAAACTCAAACACATACAGGATGCTGCTATGACCGAAGCCCGGGAAGAGGGCAACAGCATCATCAATACTCACCGACAGGCACTGGAATCACTCTATCAGAAGCATGTAGATGAAAATCGTATCCAATCAGCTACCCGCATCAAGTCGGAGACCATCCGCGCCAAGCAGCTGCTGAACCAGGCTTCGGCTAAAGCACAGGTGGACTTAAAACGGAAATTGGGCAAACAGCAGATTTTACTCAAAGATAAATTATTCTCCGAAGTTCATACCCTGCTCAGCGATTTTATGCAGACAGAGGCCTATATCGATTTACTGCAGGAGTTTATTAACGACTCTGCGGCATTTGCCGCCGGCGATCCGCTGACAATTTATCTGAACGCCGCCGATACCGACAAAAAAGCCGAACTGGAACAGCGTACCGGTTTGAGTCTGACCATCAGCAAAGATGATTTTTACGGCGGTATTCGGGCAGCGATACCCGGCCGGAATATTTTAATCGACCACTCCTTCAAGAGGAAGTTTGAGTCAGAATATGATAAGTTCCAATTCGGAGGAGGTGGTATCATTGGCTAGAACCGCAACAATTTACGGCATCAACGGACCGGTTATCTATCTCAAGGGTAATACCGGATTTATGATGTCTGAAATGGTATATGTGGGAGAACAGAAGCTGGTTGGTGAGGTCATTTCACTGGACAAAGACCTTACCACTGTACAGGTTTATGAAGAGACTTCAGGCCTGTGCCCCGGCGAAGTAGTCGAAGCGACCGGCAGCGCCGTTTCGGTAACCCTGGCCCCGGGAATTCTGAATAGTATCTTCGATGGTATCCAAAGACCATTGGAAAAAATCGCTGAAATCAGCGGTGATTTCATAACCCGCGGCGTCAGTGTTGATTCACTGGACCGCAGTAAAAAATGGCATGCCCATATTACCGTCAAAGTCGGTGACGAGCTTCACGGCGGCGACATCATCGCCGAAGTTCCCGAAACTCCTGCCATCACTCATAAATGTATGGTACCATCCACAATCTGCGGGATTGTCCGGCATGTGGTATCAGATGGTTCTTATACCATCGACGATCCGCTGGTCACCCTTAAGCTGCCGGATGGAACCATTAAAAAACTGACCATGACTCAGCACTGGCCCATCCGTGAATCCCGGCCGACCCATTCCCGGTTTCCATCTTCGGTGCCCCTGATTACCGGTCAGCGGATTCTCGATACCATGTTTCCCATCGCAAAAGGCGGTACCGCTGCTATTCCAGGCGGATTTGGTACCGGAAAAACGATGACCCAGCATCAGATCGCAAAATGGTCAGATGCCGATATTATCATCTACATCGGCTGCGGCGAACGTGGGAACGAAATGACACAGGTATTGGAAGAATTCTCCGAACTGGTCGATCCCCGTTCCGGTAATCCGCTTATGGATCGGACCACTTTGATCGCCAATACATCTAACATGCCGGTAGCCGCTCGTGAAGCCAGTATCTATACCGGCCTTACGCTGGCCGAATACTACCGCGATATGGGCTACGACGTTGCCATTATGGCCGACTCCACCTCACGCTGGGCTGAAGCCCTGCGTGAATTGTCGGGCCGTCTGGAAGAAATGCCGGCCGAAGAAGGTTTCCCGGCTTATCTGGCATCACGTTTGTCCGCTTTTTACGAGCGGGCCGGATTCATGCACAATTTAAATGGTACCGATGGATCGGTGTCTATCATTGGTGCGGTATCCCCGCAGGGAGGCGATTTTTCTGAGCCGGTGACCCAGAACACCAAGCGATTTGTCCGCTGCTTTTGGGGTCTTGATAAGAGTCTGGCTTACTCCCGTCATTTCCCGGCCATCCACTGGCTGACCAGCTACAGCGAATATCTGATCGACCTGGGCAGCTGGTATAACGAGAATGTTTCACCTAAGTTTGTCGATTACCGTAATCGACTGATGGCTCTGCTGAATCAAGAGAGCAGTCTGATGGAAATCGTTAAGCTGATCGGCGGCGATGTGCTGCCGGATGATCAGAAACTTACTCTGGAGATTGCCCGCGTTATCCGTCTGGGCTTTCTGCAGCAAAACGCATTCCACAAAGATGACACCTGCGTCTCGATGAAAAAGCAGTTTCAGATGATGGACACCATCCTCTATCTGTATAAAACCTGCCGTTCACTGGTTGCTAAAGGCATGCCGATGTCGGTTCTAAAGGAAGAAGATATCTTTGAAAAAGTAATTAACATTAAATACGATGTCCCTAACGACAACCTTCAGTTGCTGGATATGTATAAGCAGTATATAAATCAGTTTTATGACAGAGTAATGCAAAAGAATGCCTAAGGAGGGACCACTATGGCAATAGAATATCTTGGACTCAGCAGTATCAATGGCCCTCTGATTGCACTGGAGGGTGTGCAGGACGCATTCTTCGACGAGATCGTAGAATTCGTCGTCAATGACAGCGAAAAAAAGATGGGCCGGATCGTCGAGCTCTATCAGGATAAGGCCGTCATACAGGTTTTTGAAGGGACTGAGAATATGTCTCTGATCAATACCCGTACCCGCTTAACCGGATCTCCTCTCAAGATCGCTTTATCCCCGGATATGCTGGGCCGTACTTTCAACGGCATCGGCCAGCCGATCGATGAATTAGGTTCGATTATTTCAAATGTAAAGAAGGATGTGAACGGCCTGCCGCTTAATCCGGTCCGCCGCGAATATCCCCGTAACTATATCCGCACCGGTATTTCGGCGATCGACGGCTTAACCACCCTGATCCGCGGTCAGAAGCTGCCGATCTTCTCCGGCAACGGGCTGCCCCACGATCAGCTGGCGGCCCAGATCGTCAAACAAGCTTCTCTGGGCGGTAATTCAGATGAAGATTTTGCGATTGTTTTTGGCGCCATGGGTGTAAAACACGATGTTGCCGACTTTTTCCGCAAGACTTTCGAAGACAGCGGTGTTGCAGACCATGTTGCAATGTTCCTGAACCTGGCTAACGATCCGGTGGTGGAACGTCTGATAACCCCTCGGGTAGCACTGACTGCTGCCGAATATCTTGCTTTTGAGCAGAACATGCATATATTGGTTATTTTGACCGATATGACCTCTTTTTCAGAGGCGCTTCGTGAAGTCTCCTCATCGAAAGGGGAAATTCCCAGCCGTAAAGGGTTCCCGGGATACTTATACAGCGAACTGGCAACCATCTATGAACGGGCTGGAATCGTGGAAGGCATAAAAGGATCCGTAACACAGCTTCCGATCCTGACCATGCCCAATGATGACATTACCCATCCGATCCCTGACCTGACCGGTTACATCACCGAAGGCCAGATCGTACTGGATCGGGCGCTGCACGGACAATCGGTCTATCCGCCGATCAGCATCCTGCCATCACTGTCACGTCTGATGAAAGATGGTATCGGGGAAGGCTACACCCGCGTTGATCATCAGGATCTTGCCAACCAGCTCTTCTCTTCCTATGCGAAGGTTGGGGAAGCCCGGAATCTGGCATCGGTTATTGGGGAAGATGAGCTTTCACCCATCGATAAGAAATATCTGGAATTCGGTAAAGAATTCGAAGAACGCTATATCGGCCAGGGGCCGACCACCAACCGAACCATTGAGGAAACTCTGGATCTGGGCTGGGAACTTCTGCGGATGCTGCCGAAAGAAGAACTCGATAGAGTGGATACGAAGCTTCTGGCAAAATTCTACGACATAACAGATTCTAAAGCATAATTAAGGAAGGGATTTTATGGATACACGCTCATTTCCGACCAAAGGTAATTTAATGCTTGCCAAGAACTCCCTCGCCCTTGCAAGGCAGGGCTATGATCTCATGGATAAAAAGCGGAACATCTTAATCCGTGAGCTCATGGCTTTGATTGAAGAGGCGAAGGGCATTCAGGAAGAGATTGATACTACTTTTACCAGAGGGTATCAGTGCCTTCAGCGCGCAAATATCGAACATGGAATCAGCTTTGTATCGGAACTGGCCTATACCGTTCCGATCGAAGATTCGATCCAGATTCAGGTCCGCAGCATCATGGGAACTGAGATCCCTCATATCAAATACGGGAACGAAGTAAATGATCTGACCTATTCATTCTATACTACCAAAGAATCGATCGATATTGCCCGCGAAGCATTTCGTCAGGTAAAAGACCTGACCATCCGGCTGGCCGAGGTGGAAAATTCCGCATATCGGCTGGCAGCCAATATTAAGAAGACCCAGAAACGGGCTAATGCCTTGAAAAATATCACCATCCCGACCTATGAAGCGCTGGTTTACAATATTACAAATGCGCTGGAGGAAAAGGAACGGGAAGAATTTACACGGTTGAAAGTGATAAAACGTATGCATGGAAGATAAATTACGGTTACAACTAAATAACAGCGGATGTTTCTTTTGTGTTCCTGAGAGCTTCTTTCAGAAGGGGATAATATTTACGGCCAATGGGAAGCTCTTCCTGATTATCCAACAAGACCATATCATAAGAACAGTAGATAATCTTGGATAGCGAAATCAGATAGCCCCTGTGTATACGGATAAATCCCAGAAATTCTAATTGTTTTTCGATTTTTTCCAGACTTGGACAATAGAATTCAAAGGTCTGATGATCAGCGTAGTGGACTGTTACAATTTTTTTATAAATAACAAAATAACGGATACTGTTTACAGCGACATTCCGGTATTCGCCTCCCGCTGTAAAGAGTATATTTTCCCGTCTCTTTTCTGATGCTTTTTTGATGGCACGTAAAAATATCATTTCTATTTTATGAGCGGGTGTTTCGTTCTTTACAATATAATGCAATGCTTCAACGTCAAAAGCATCAAGCATGTAGTTTTTTGAACTTGTCAAAAAAATAATCTCACCGGAATATCCATATTGACGTAATTCCAATGCCGTTTCTATACCGGAAAATCCCGGCATATGAATATCCATAAGGATGATCTCTGCGAATTGCTTTCGATTCATTTCAAAATCAAGCAGTATCTGCTGACCGTTTTCATAATAAATACTATCAAAGTGAACTTTATATTCCTTTGCAATTTTTCGAAAAATTTCTTCATATTCTATTATATCCGTAAGGTGCTCGTCGCATATTGCTATTTTCATAGTATTTCTCCTGTTATACCATCTTGTAAACAAAAAAGCACGCCTGATTCACACTCAATATAAGGTCGACAAAGGCGTATTTATATTGTAAGTAAAAATCAAAAAAAAGTCAATGGGGAATGTCGACTGTTGTTAAGGGAGTAATTTCGTTATTTAGGAAGTATTATGCACGAACCGGAAAAAAAATACTATATTGTACAAGTATAGTTTAAAGAAAGGAAGAGATTATCAATGAGAGAACTAAAATCAAAGTGTAGAAGATTGCTTCCGTTATTGCTTGTATTGATCCTGGCAGTCCAGGAATTTCCGATGAAGGCTTTTGCTGATAAAAACATCAGTTGGAATGTACCTGAAGCAAATCTCATTGCAGGCACAGCATTTAATATGCCGGAAGGAGTTACTGTTACTACTCAGGATAAAAGTGATATTGACGCAGGGGTATCTGATGTACCCTCTGCAGAGGGTGAAATACTAGATACATATAGCCGGACAGTTACGGTTGATCCGGCTAATGGAGCGCAGGGGGCGGCGGCAGGCAGCAGTGAGGAAGCGGTAAGTGAAGAGGCGCTAAGCAATAAAAGTACGGCCGGAGGACTCACGAGATCATTGGGAACAGACAGAACCGGCGACTTTAAAATAGACTCACTTACTGTCCGCATCTCTGGTGATGTGGTTAACGAGGATGGTACAACATCTAGCTATAACGAGATGGTTTATGAGTACGGTGAAATACCTGTTCAAACGAATCTTGATATGTATAGCAATCCGAAAGTGACGATTGATGTGTCATGGTCACAGATCGATATAAATCAGAATAACTTTATAGCAGACGATTATATCCTGTTTGAGCTTTTTAATATAAGCGGATGTGGCTCTGACAATTGGTCTGATTTTGCAGATATAGCGTTGATTTCCGGAGGCGTTCAATTGGGGACAGGAACGTTTATCGCGGAAGAAAACGATGCCGGTGAGACTACATTATATCTTAAAATTACCTTCACGGAGAATGTTGAAGAGTGTTACGATATCAAGGGAAGTATGTCCGCCAGTGCTGATATAACTGGGCTGACAGTGGGAGATGAAATTGTATTCTCCAGTTCTTATGACATGGGATATGGGTTTACGGATATTACCATAGTAGCAAAACCGAACTCAGGTGTGGGAACTATACCCGGCGGAAATGGTCAACCGCTTTATTCACATAAAGCGTCGCTGGGTTATAACTCCAATACTAATACGATTCGTTGGCGGATTTTTATACATAGTCCTGAACTAATCAAGGAAGGCTTTAAGGCATATGCGGATGGAGCATACTCGACGGGAGGTACAATAGGGAATTATGACGATATAATCATTGAGGAAACGATAGATGAGCATCAGAGTTTTTACAATTCCAATGGGGAATTGGATATAGAGCTTCGAATGCCGTTTTGGCTGTATGATTCGGAATATATGACTAGTAGCTCCTTCCATAGTTATGGCAATTTAACAGTCAAACTTCTGGGGCACCTGACAGAAATTACCGGAGATACCAATGCAGCGATAGAAGCGGCGGTAAAAACGACAGCCAAAAGCTATGCCGTCATCACAGAACAGCATCCGGATAATCCGTCCGTTATGAGGGAGCGGCTGATTATGAATCTGGGCGCATTCGGGGATACCGGACTTCGTTATGGAGAACTGATGCCTGGAGCTTCGACACAATATGGTTCATTAGGATATTGGTTAAATCAGCTCCTTAAATATCAAAAGATATGTGAAGCGGCCATAGCGGCCAATCCTAACGCATCTGATGATGAAACAATATCATATTATTCGACAAGTGAACAACTGACTTATGAAAATACGCTGGAGAAATGGAAGTTATTAGAACGTCTGTACCGTGAATCCTATGATTATTATAACATTAAAGATGAGAATGGAGATTTAATAGGACCTTATGTGTCTGGGTTTGAGTTCGATGTTGTCACAAGAGTTTTGATTGAGAACATCGAAACTCTACTTACGACAATAGTGGAAAATTCAGCTTCGGTTAACGGATCCCTTATCCAATACGAGAAGGACGCAACGCAAAACAATGTCTGGTCGGCGGATATTTCGGCAAGGGTTGCTGTAAAAGGAGATATCCAAATCTTCAAGGCGGATTCCCTGTATGAAAATGAAGCGGGTGATAAGACAGATGCCAGCCCCATCTTCGGGGCAATGGGGCGTGTTAGCTTTCAGGTGTACGAAAGCGGAAATCCGGATCCGCTAACATTTGATTTATCCAACGAAGGAAAGTATGTATATAATTCCAATGGAAGCTATACGGAAGTTACGACATACAGTGCGGATGGAAGTATTATTTTATCCGAATTGAAAGCAGGTAAGTCCTACTATTTAAAAGAATACGGGGCACCGGACGGTTACTATACCGGACAGAATCAGGAAATTGAATTTAGCGTCGACAGTGATTCTATTGCATATAAATTGGTCAATAACGACGCACGCGGCTTAACGCTGACTAAGGTGGGTGCGAATGACCGTGTTCCGCTGGCGGCTGCAACGTTTGAACTGTATAAGTATAATGACACGACGGATGATTATGACGTAATAACCGGTTTTAAAGCTACTACGATTAACGGGGCAGAGTATCTTGTTTATAACGGAACAGGTACAGATCTGCTGACTACCGGAAGCGACGGAAAGCTTAATATTGTACAACTGCCGGCAGGGATGTATTACCTGATGGAGGTTTCAGCGCCGAACGGGTATCAACTCTCCGATATAAAATACAAGTTTGTATTAAATGAAAGCCTGGAGACAGGGGAAGATGCCATTGTAGATATCGGTGAAATAGAGAATGCGTTGATAAATACATCTATAACCTTAGAAGGGACAAAGAAACTGACGGGACGAAGTCTTAAGGCCGGGGAATTTCAATTTATTGTAACAAATAAGGACAATGAAGAAGTCGTTACAGGGACGAATGATACAGAAGGTAAGATCACCTTCGAATCGATAGAATATACCCGGGAAGACATAGGAAATATATATACCTATACAATAAAAGAAATTATAGGAGAAGCAGACGGAGTCACCTATGATGAAACAGAGTACACCATAACAACAGAAATAGAGGATAATGGAGATGGTACATTACGTGCCACGGTTAATTATCCGGAATCCGGACTTGTGTTTAATAACGAGTATACAACAGATATTATATCGACGACTGAAGGTTCATATCCTAATGGAAAGATAAATAAAAAAGCATCCGTGTCAAACACTATCAAAACAGGAGATGAAAGCATGCTATACTGGTGGTTCATTTTACTATTGATCTCAGCATCTATAACAGGAATACTTCTTTGGAACAATAAAAAGAAAACCCGCAAAGGTAATCTATCCCATTAAGACAGTCAGCAGAGATTTAAAAGTTGTGTAAAAGATTTTGAAAGGATTCATTTACCTCAATCGTATTATTATTGTAGACAAAAAAACGATATGGAGGTTATAATCAATGAAAAAGAGAATTGCTATCCTTGCTGCCGTCATTCTCGTCGTGGGACTGATGCCTGTTACAGCTTTTGCCCACAGTTATAGCAGAAGCGGCACGGCCACAACAACGTACAGTCTTTGCAGCGTACAATGCTGTACTAAAACCACAAACCATGATCATGATAAAACAGTTTGTTTTTTGCACAGCGGCAGCGACGGACACAACTATCATAACAATGGCAACGGAGTTTCACACCATCACTAAGCAGGAGCGCCTATGAGAAGTGAAGTCGAAGCCAACAGAGCAATCGCATTATACGCAGATACTGTTCGCCGCATTTGTTTCATGTATCTGAAAAATCACAGTGACGTAGAGGACATATTTCAGGATGTATTTTTGAAATACATCCTCTACGAGCATTCCTTTGAAAGCGATGCTCATGAAAAGGCATGGCTTATTCGTGTTGCTATAAATACCTGCAAGGATGAATTAAAGAGCCTTTTTCGTAAAAAAGTGCACTCTATCGAAGATGTAACCCCGGAACTATGCTGCATACAGGAAAATGACCAGGAGTTGCTTGACCATATCTCGCGGTTACCGCCAAAATATAAGAATGTAATCTACCTTTTTTACTACGAGGGCTACACGGCGGTGGAGATCGCAAAAATATTAAAAAAGAATGACAATACCATATATACCTGGCTTAGCCGTGCCAGAGAAAAACTAAAAAAAGAGCTTGGAGGTGAGCCAATTGAATAACATGATACACAATGCTTTTGATAAAATTCATGCTGAGGATGCGCTGAAGCAAAAAACGGCTGACTTCCTGCACGAAAGAATACGACAGCAAAACGTCAAAAGGAAAAACCCCCACCTGCGGATTGTCGCTGCTTTCGCTTCTTTTGCCTTGCTTTTTATCATAGGCGGAATATCCCATAACTTATATTTTACGCCCAGTGCCTATGTGGATATAGATGTGAACCCCTCCATTGAGCTTGTGGTTAACCGCTTTGGCAGAGTAATTAAAGCCGAGCCGTACAATGATGACGGAGCGGCTATCTTAGAAGATATCAGTGTCCGGCACATAAGTTATGATGCTGCGGTTGATACATTGATTGATGCTATGGTATCAAATGGCTATCTAAATCAGGACGGTCTGTTATCGGTTTCAGTGCAGACGAACGATGGGGAAAGAAAAAGCTCTATGCTTGGCATTTTACAATCGGCAATTGATAATTCCCTGCAGGAACATCATACGAATGCAGCCACAGATGTTTTTCCCGTGAGCGAGGATATAAGAACCCACGCCCATAAAAATCATATGACTCCTGCAATGTACCTTGCTATTTCCGAATTGCAGCAGCTTGACCCGACAGTTAATTTTGAGGATTGTCAGAAACATACATTAAAGGAACTCAAGCAAATGATACAGGATCATAATGGCCAACATCACAATAAAAATCACAATGAAGGAAAAAGAGCCTATTGATAATGCCTTAACATCTCAATAAGCTCTCTGCTGAACAAGTCCCATTTTATGTAAATTATCCTACTTTGTTTTTCTATTCCTGATAAAGTCAATAAACACCGCCAATAAAATAACAGCACCCTTAACCACATACTGCCAGAACGAATTTACATTCAGCAGGTTCAATCCATTATTCAGCACGCCGATGATCAAGCCACCAATGATCGTCCCGCCGATCTTACCGCTGCCTCCGGCCATGCTGGTACCGCCTACTACTACCGCCGCAATCGCGTCCATCTCGGCCCCGTCTCCGGCCGTCGGCTGACCGGAATACATCCGCGAAGCCAACACTACTCCGGCAAGCCCGGCCATCATCCCGGAATACGCATGGACAAAAAATTTCACCTTTGCCACTTTGATTCCGGAAAACTCAGCTGCCTGTGGATTACCGCCGACCGCATAGATATGCCGGCCCATTTTTGTCTTATTCATGATGATCGCCGTGACGATCAATACCACCACCAGGATCACCACCGGTGTCGGTACCGGACCGATGTATCCGGCCCCGATGAACTGCCATTCCTTGGTCACGACCCGCACCGGCGATCCTCCGGTATATACATAGGCGAATCCTTTGGCAATATTCATCGTCGCCAGGGTGACGATAAATGGCGGAATGGTTGTTTTACAGATAAATGCACCATTGAAGATACCAACTGCCAGACCAATTATGACTCCGGCCAGAATTGCAACCGGAAGCGGCAGACTGTAGCGAGCCACGCAGCCCGCCGCCACACAACCGGACAGGGCAATAATCGATCCTACCGACAAATCGATTCCCCCTAATATAATGACCATCGTCATACCACAGGCCAGATACAGGTTGGTGGAAATCTGCCGTAATACATTAAATAAATTTTTTTGTGTAAAAAAGGAATTACTGGTAATCGGATTTACTGATAAAAAAATACAAAGTACCAGAAACGCAATTATAATTCCCAGATTTTCTTTCAGGTATATTTTTGCCGCAGCTCCATAACCAGATGATACTGCAGTCTTTTTAGATTTTTCTGCCATTTCTCTCTCCTCCTTATGATAATCTCTACTCCGCTGCGAGCTTCATAATATTCTCCTGGGTTGCTTCTCCGTGTAGGATACAGCCTTTCATTTTACCGTGAGCCATAACGTAAATACGGTCACTCATCCCCAATATTTCCGGCAGCTCCGATGATATCATAACGATGGATACTCCCTGTTTCACCAGCTCATTCATAATCGTGTAAATCTCTGACTTGGCTCCAACATCCACACCCCGGGTCGGCTCATCCATAATCAGGATTCTTGGGTTGGTCGCCAGCCATCTGCCAATCAGCACCTTCTGCTGATTGCCGCCCGACAGATTACCGATCACCTGACTCTGCGACGGTGTCTTCGTAGACATTTTATCAATATAATCCTGAGTAATTCCAATCTCTTTTTTCTTATCCACAAAAACACCTTTAATAAACTGGTCTAAGATCTCTATCGTCGCATTAAACTGTACGCTCTGCACCGCATACAGCCCTTCTGCCTTGCGGTTTTCCGGAACCAGAGCAATACCATGCCGCATGGCATCCACCGGCGACTTAATAACCACTTTCCCACCTTCAATGCAGATATCCCCAGTCGCTTTCTCGGTTAAGCCAAAGATGCATTTCATCACTTCACTTCTGCCTGCCCCGACCAGCCCGGCAAATCCGACAATTTCACCGCGGCGGATTTCAAAACTGACATCATCAACCATATCACCATCCGAAATATGTTCACATTTTAAGACTACCCCACCCGTCTTCTGATAATCACGGGTATAATAATTGGTCAGTTCCCTTCCAACCATCATCGCGATCAACTCGTCTTTCGATGTCTCTTTTACCACCTTAGTACCGACATATTCCCCGTCCCGCAGGACTGTGACCCGGTCACAGATCTCTTCCAGCTCGCTCATCTTATGAGAAATATATACGATTCCCACACCCTTTTCAGTCAGCACCTTAATGGTCTTAAAGAGAAAGCTAACCTCTTTGTCGGAAATGGAAGAAGTCGGTTCATCCATGACCAGAATCTTCGAATTATAAGAAATAGCCTTTACAATCTCCACCATCTGCTGCTGGGCAATGGTCAGCTTCTCCACCAAAACACCGGCGCCAATATTCATCTGATAAGCATCCAGCAGCTCCTGCGCCTCGCTGATCATCCGCCCCTTATCGACAAAACACCCTTTCATCGGCTCCCGCCCAAGAAAAATATTCTCTGCCACAGTCATATAAGGAACCAAAACCAGCTCCTGGTGAATGATAGCAATCCCATTAGCCTGAGCCGCTTTCACCCCGTCAATCAAAACACTCTCCCCATCAATCACAACTTCCCCCTGATCAGCCGTATAAATCCCGCCCAGAACCTTTATAAGAGTCGACTTTCCCGCACCATTTTCACCAAGCAGGGCATGGACCTCCCCCCGCCTCAACTCAAAATTTATAGCATTAAGAGCATATACCCCGGGAAAAGTCTTATGTATATTCTTCATCTTCAACAAAATCGTACCATTCAAACAATCACCCCATTTCTCCTCAAAATATTAAAAATCCCTGCACCAACACCCAGAATACCTGCAACATCAAGGAGTTCCTTCAACAACAAGAAACTGCGGCAACATTACAGAGGAACTCCTGTGCCAACAGGTGACTTCCTGCCAGTGATAATACGGGCGGTGGAATAACGGAGCGCCGGCCATAAAGCGTACCCTACCTATTTCTTAGTACGAAAGGGACCGATAATTAAGATGACAACGGTGCTTCCCGCACCGTTGTCAAGAGTACCTGAGCCGCAAAATCATCAGATTTTGAGGCGAATGTGCTCGGTTCTTAAATATCGGCCCCTTTCGTACATAGAAATACAGGTTAAGCGTCCCGGCCGGTGCTCCGTTATTCCACCGCCCGTATTATCACTGGCAGGAGTCACCTGTTGACACCTCTCCCTTGCCAGTTACCAGCTATCACCTACTGCCATCCATCAGTGCCGTATTCTGCTACGTTATCTGCTGTAATCAGGAATGTCTCAACCGGATATCTCTCATCCACTTTTTCACCATCCAGATATTTATACATTACCTCTACAGAATCTTTAGCAATACTGATCGGTGACTGTGCTCCCGTACCTTCAATCAGAGAATCACCCGATGCCAGTTCCGCTTTAATATCCGGTGAACCGTCTACGCCATAAATCATACAGTCGGTCATGCCAGCTGCGTTAGCTGCTGCCAACGCCCCCAGTGCAGTCGGATCATTACCGCCAAAAATAGCAACCACATCACTGTTACCCTGCAGTAAGTCTTCTGCAATACCCATAGATACTTCCAGATTTCCTTTCGCATCCTGCTGTGCTACGATTTCAAATCCCTTTCCTTCAATCGCATCAAGGAAACCATTGGTTCGGTCTACTACCGAGTTCATTGTCGGTGAATCAAGAACGATAATCTTGCCGCCGTCCGGGCATTTTTTAACCAGATCCTCACCGCATACCTTGCCGGCATTATAGTTATCCGAACCAACGTAAGATACTATGTAGTCCATATCCGCTACTTCCGTATCGAAATTAATGATTGGAATTCCTGCTTCTTTCAATGCATCCAGAGCCGGAAGAATACCCTCGGCCTCAGCCGGATTCAGAAACATTGCATCAATCCCCTGCGAAATCAAATCCTCAATCTGCTGAATCTGCAGAGTCACATCATTAGCCGGATCAACCGATACCAATTTATCCCCGTTCTTCTCCACCTCTTCCCGGATAGTATCTTCCAGCGTTACGAAGAATGGATTCGTTCCATCCATACAGGTATAACCAAATGTGTACCCCCCTTCCTTCGTTTCAGCCCCCGCATCCGCATTGTTATCCGTCTCCGCAGCACCACTGTCACCGCCCGAATCACCATCACCGGTACTGCACCCCATAGCCATCACCGCAGTCAATGACAAACACAACAAAATACTCAATAACTTCTTCTTCATCTTCCTTCCTCCTTTAATAATCTGTTACGGTTTCTGTCTGTATCATAACCACTCCCATTACCGTCCACACCTGAAATTTGTAACAAAAAAACCATTACATTTGTCATAATAAGCTTTAACAATGTAATATCATCACTAGAGTTACCCTCCCGGTTTCCCGCCGCAGCCGCATAAAAAAATAGCTTCCGGCCAAACCTGCTTTCAAACAGTGGACAACAGGCATTATAGCGGGGCGTATTGCATCTTAGCATAGAAACTGCAGATAATTAAGATGACTTTGGTATTTCAAATACCAAAGTCATCTTAAATATCTGCAGTTTCTATGCTTTAGATGCAAAGGCCAAGTGTCTGCCTGCTGTCCGCTGTTTGAAAGTAAGTTTGGCCGGAAGCTATTTTTTTATGCGGCTGCGGCGGGAAACCGGGAGCAAATCACTTATTCGTGCGGCCCCCATCTACTGTTTCAAATAACTGCTGATATCACGCTGCAGTTTCTTCATCGAACTATCAATATTCTTCTCTTCTTCAATGATCTTAGTAATTTCGCTTTCCGCCAGAGCCAGCACTTCACTATAATTGGAAAAACCCGGCGGAACGGCACCTTTTTCAATCACATCACTTAATAGACTGCTGTCGATGATCCGTTCATTCACCTCCATATCTCTGCGCAGGACACTCTCAGCATATTTTGATCCGGTCACATAGGTAAGCGCCGAAGCCCCTTGTGAATATTCAAATATTTGCCGCTGGGTACTGCTCTCATAGGTAAGCAGCTTAATAAATTCCCAGGCCATCTGCTTTTCCTGGGAATGAGCATTGATACTCAGAAGCAGCGTATTTACCTCCGAAGTATTATCCCCCTTCGGTCCGGCCGGCAGAGTAATACAATCCCATTGGAAACTACTGTACTTCTTAATCTTATAGGGATAAGTCTTATAGGTCCGGTAGTCAGAAAAAGAAAGCGGCATAAATGCTACATGACCGCCGTCAAACTGATCCTGGGTGACCTTTTGGCCTTCATTCAGATCATTCAGTGTCTTGACAAACTTCACCGCATCAATCACCCGGCTGTCGTTAAAATATGACCGCGTACCATCGGCACTGAATAACTGCGTACCATTAGAGTAGGCGGCTTCTTTCCAGCTATAATTATAGGTTGCAAATTGATCGATAATACCGTCTCCGTCAGTATCCTTCGACACCACATCAGCAATCCGTTCCAAATCATCCCAGGTCCAGCCCGCTTCCGGAACTTCCAGCCCTTCCCTCTCCAACAGTGATTTATTGACAAACATCAGAGTCGGCACTGTCTCATAAGGCAAAGCATACTGACTGCCTTGATATTGCCCGGTATCAAGCGATGTCTGATAATAATACCTGGTGGAAAACGAAGCATCCTCCTGCGCCATTACATCAATATTTTCAAGCACCTCCAGAGAAGCAAATTTATAAAAATCCTCCGACAGCACCATAAAAAGGTCCGGTGTTTCTCCGTTTAATATCTTTCTGGACAGCCACTCAGAATAATCCTCTTTACGGATACCGCTCTCATAATGTACTTTTACACCAGGATGATCGGCCTCAAATGTCCGGATCGCATCATCAATGATCTCATAACATGTGGCACTGGCCACATCCCAATTACTCTCGGCAATAATCCCCAGTTCCAGCATCACCTCTTCTTCTGCCGGCAGCTGCAGGCCAACAGCCGCTACTGCCGCAAACAGAACCAGCACTGCAAACCATTGCCACTTAATTATTTTTCTCATAGGCTACTCCATATACCGCTTGCTGACCTGGGTCTGGACTGCCCAGATAGCCAGCTGCGTCCGGTCCCGCAGTTCCAGTTTATTAAGAATGATGCTCAGATAATTGCGAACCGTACCTTCCGAGAGGTTTAAGCGGTCGGCAATTTCCTTATTGGAAGCCCCTCGTTCCACCTGGGCGATAATCTTCCATTCGGTCCTGGCCAGTTCCTGGATTCCCTTTTCCCCTACCTGAATGGAATAGTCGGTCTGGGCCATCTGGGAAAACAGCCGTACCACCTTCGCCGCCACATCCGGGTTGATCATAGCACGGCCGCTATACACGATATCGATAGCTTCCGCCAGCCCGTCCATCGAAACTCCTTTGAGCAGATAACCGCTGGCTCCGTACTTCAATGCATTATAGACATATTCATCATCATCGAAGGTGGTCAGGATTATGATCTTAATATCCGGATAATGCTCCTTAACAATCTTCGTACACTGAACCCCATCCATCTTCGGCATCCGGACATCCATCAGGATAATATCCGGCCGGTTCCTCCGGATACCGGCGATGACTTCCTGGCCGTTGGCCACCGCATCTGTAACCTTCAGATTGCCGCGGCTATCCAGCACGATCTTCAGACTTTGGCGGATCAATTCCTGATCATCTGCTATTAATACTTTAATCATATGTTTCCCCCCATCTTATCGGTATCACAACATCAGTTTCAAACCCATTACTGCCGTCAAACAGGACCGCACCATTCAACATTTCCACCCGCTCTGCAATATGGGTGGTACCAAATCCCTTTTTCAGTTCTTTGCAGCCAATACCATCATCCTTTATACTTATATGAAGTTCACTGTATCCTTTTTCAATCCGGATCCATATCTGGCTGGCATGACCATGCCGCATGGAATTCGTGACACTCTCCTGAATGACCCGGTAGATTGCATTTTCTTCATCCTCATCAAACTTCAGATTGGAAATATTTGATTCAAAATATACTCTGGTCGTTGCCATCGAATTGATATCGACGATCATCTTACCGATCGCTTCTTCCAGACTGAACCGTTCCAGCGCATCGGGCCGCAGCTGGTTAACCGACCGCCGGATCTCCGTAAGTCCCTCCCTGGTCACATTGGATATCACCTCCAACTGCTGTCTGGTGGTCTCCGGAGAAACATCGATAGTCGCAATACAGGCATCGAGCCCGGCCGATATCCCGGTCAGCGTATGGCCCAGCGTATCATGAATCTCACGGGCCAGCCGGTTTCGTTCCTTGGTTTGCCCCATTTTTTCCTTAATGTCGGCATATTTCTCCAACTGAGTATTAGCCGCTTTTAATTCCTCATTTGTCTCCGACAGGCGCCCATAAAGTTTATTTACTTCATCGATGGTTCCCCGCTGAGTCTGGATCACAAAGGTGCAGAACATGATAAAAAGCAGCAGGTTGGTCAGGGTCAGACCATTCAGAAAGGCAAACAGATACTGCTGGGTATTGGCATTATAAAAGGTTATATAGTCGGAAAAGCTGTATAAATGGACACGAATGGAAATCAGATCATAGCTGGTCGCGACAAAACTCAAGACCGCCAGTACTGTCACAGCCAGCTTCCCTTTCATATTGGCAATGTAAGACAGACCATTGGCAAATACCCAGAAAAGAATTCCGTTATAGTTAAAATCAAGAAAATATACAATGATAATACAGAAGAAGAAATCGGCGATCAGAGTCATATACTCTATTTTAGCATTACCGGAACTGAAATGCTCCCGGATAATAAATGACACTGTCAGCAGACACAGCAAAAATAAGATCCTGTCAAAAATCTCCTGCGGTTTCCAGGGAATAGCATCAACCGATGCCAGAAAATCCCTGGCCATGTAAAAATCATAGATTCTGATCGTTGTATAAAATACAAAACCCGCTATAAATATGATTGTAATAATATTTATAATCAGCATTGCATATTTTACAAACTGTATTCTCTCATCTCTCATCTTGCCCTCACTACTGCCATCCACCGATATCATAATCACTGAGATTCTTTGCAGTGATTAAATGTACCGGTATCTTAATATTCCGCGCTACGGTAATTCCCTCCAGATACTGGTATGCAGTTTCCGCCGCCGTGCGGCCGATATTAATCGGTGACTGAGCACTGGTGCCCTCCATATATCCGGCCTTGATCATCGCCTTAGCATCCGGTGATCCATCGATTCCATACAGCAGAATATTCTTATCGATATGGTTCAGCTGCATCGCCGCCAGACACCCCAGTGCGGTTGGATCATTACCACCCAGAACGACATCGAATTCATATCCCTGGCTGATGACATCCTTCATCTCTTCCATGGCAACTTCCAACTCAGCCGTCGTTTTCCGGTGCTCTACCACCCGGTAATTATTATTTCCGGCAATGGTATCCAGAAAGCCCTGTACCCGCAGCTGGGTGGAGTTAATAGTGCTATGGTTGATAATTACTATATCCGCCTCATCCTTTTTCTGCATCATATCCTTGGCACACTGCACCCCTGCATTGTAATTATCTGAAATAATCGTCGACACAATATATTCCTGATCATAAACATTGGTATCAATGTTAAATAAGGCTATACCATTTTCTTTACACAGCTTCAGCGCCGGCTCCACCGCCTTCCAGTCAACCGGATTGATAAATATGGCTTCCACACCGGCCTCGATCATCTCGGCGATCTGCTGATTCTGCTTCTCCTGATCCTGCAGCGGATCTCTGGTGATCAGTATATCACCATTGGCCTCAACCACTTCTTTAATATTCTCATTGAGAACGACAAAATAAGGATTGTTCATGGTCATATAGGTCGCTCCGAATTTCCGCGGAATATGAGTATTGATATCCTGTGCCTCCTCCGATTTCTGACAGCCGGTCAGAAGCATCACCGTCAGCAATATGTATAAAAAAGTCCGCAGCCGCTTCTTCATCTGAATACTCCCTGCTTCTCAAGTCCGTCTCCGATCCGCTTAAGCTGCTCCGGAATGGTCCGCACCCCACTCAGCACATCATAGGTCTCCACGCAGCTGGTACCGGTAGCTGATGCTGCCTGGATACTTTCCTGTAAGGAATAGCCCTGCAGCATTGCCGTCAGGAATGCCGCGATGGTCGTGTCGCCGGCACCGGCACCGGAACGAACCTTCTCCGGCTTATAACTGTATTCAAACCCTTCAGCACCGTACCATGTATCCATTTTCTGCTCCAGACGCGCTTCAATTTTCTTATATGCTTCCTGGTCACCCATACAATAATAGAATCCGGGAGCCCCGCATTTCAGCAGTACATTGGCCGCCCCCATGTCCATGGCCTTAAAGACCAGCGGGCATACATCCTCACTAACCGATAAGACTTCGGTAATATCACCATGGCCGGCTTTCTCTATCAACCACCGGTATTTCTCCGGGTCGACAATATAACAGAGTTCCTCAAAACTGGGAACAAAGTAGTCTATAAAAGGCAGCACCTTTTGCAGTATTGCCAGCCAGTTCTCTTCCGACGCCGGAGAACCGGCCTCGATGGGCATCATATCAAGAGAAGTTATAATCCCCTTCTGATCTGCCCGCCGAAAGACTTTTACAAGTTCTTCCCCTTCATTTTGATAGAGCTGCTTAAGTGCCGGCGGATACCCCAGATGGAACAGGTCCGCATAAGCCAGCCTGCTGTCGGCAATATCACTGTTGCCAAATGTATCATTGATTCCTGAATTGTGCAGGAATATCCGGTCGATGCCGGGAACTGCCAGCACCATTGTATAGCCGGTAGCTTCCCCAGGGACTCTGACCAGATCCTGATGGGCATCATAGTCCTGATAAAGCGAATACACGATATCGCCAAACGGATCATCCCCGATCTTACCGATCAGACAGGTATCAATCCCCATCTTCTTCATCGCCAGACCGGTATTGGAAACCGATCCTCCGGGATATATCTGAGCATTCTCGACATTGATCAGCTTACCCGGTTTTAATATCTCCCGGATATCATCCGCCTTCTGTCTGCCGAATATCGGAGTGATATCCAGACATACCAGTCCTGCCACAACTGCCTTCCTCTTATTCATTTTTACTTCCTCCTCATATCCGCGTGACTACGCTTTATTATCCGAACCGAAGATCAGCATCTTCTTCATCGTCTCTTCCTTAACCGCCGCTCTGACTCCGGCAGCGAGTTCAAACAGCCCTTTACCGCTTTCATACTGGTCATATGCCGCCTTTGCTCCCGCACAATTAATATCGGTAAAAATGTTAATCTTGGTAATTCCATTTTTTATACAATTCCGGAAATCATCATCAGAAAGGCCCGAGCCGCCATGCAGTACCAGCGGTGCATCCACTACCGCAGCGATTTCCTGCAGACGTTCAAAGTCAAGCTTTGGCTCTTCCCGGTAAGCGCCGTGAATACTGCCGATCGCCACCGCTAATGCATCAACACCGGTAGCTTTGGCATAAGCCGCCGCCTGATCCGGTTCCGTGTAGATACTGTCATCATTGGCTATTGCATGGGCAACACCCTCATTGGTCCCCACATGCCCCAATTCAGCTTCAATGGTGGCACCAAATGCATGAACGATGTCGGTCATCCGTTTAACCTTCTCCTGATTTTCCTCATATGGCAATGATGAGCAGTCATACATGACCGAAGAGTAACCTAGACGTAAAGCTTCGATGACCTTTTCTCCGGTCAGACCGTGGTCATAGTGGAGGACTACCGGTACCGACGCCCGTCTGGCCATCGGAATCAGCATATCTCTCAGCTCCACCAGATCAGCCGCTGACAGCAATATTTCCGCCGTTCCCATAATAACCGGTGAACGCATTTCTTCCGCTGCTTCCAGTACCGCCTTGGCCATTTCCAGATTGACCGTATTAAACAGACCTACGCCATATTTATTTTTCTTCGCATCCACCAAAACATCATTTAAATTTACTAGCATTATAATCCTCCTTCTTGAAAAAGACAATAGATACCTCTTATTATAATGACTTCCCCAACAAACAAAAGAGCTGGCGGTAATTTTGAAAATCAATCACTGTTTCCGTCATTGTCTTTTTTGCTGCCGTCGGTTACAATACTAGTGTACGAACACATTTACCTTTAGCTAATTGTAAACGTGTCAGTACACTAGCAGGAGGACGATCATGGAACCGGACGCAAGAAGAAGACAAATTATAACGCTAATTGAAGAAAAGAAATTTGTGACCATCAATTATCTCACCAGGCATCTGTTTTCCAGCGAAGCGACCATCCGCCGGGACTTAAACTGTCTGGAAAAAGAAGGGTATATCAAACGTACCCGCGGCGGGGCACTTTCCATTAAAGAATATTATCAGGAACAGCCTTTTGATTATAAAACCAACTATCAGGTGGAACAAAAGAAATATATTGCTGATATCGCCATCGATTTCATCGGCAGCTTTCAATCGGTCTTCATGGATTCCAGCAGCACCTGCATTTATCTGGCCCGGAAAATGGTTTCCATCAATAACCTGACCGTCCTAAGCAACGGATTATCCACCTGTGGTCTGCTTAGTGAAAATGAACAGATCCGCGTACACTGTCCGGGCGGCTCGGTTCTCTCTAAGCGCAATTCTATCGTCGGGACTTCTACGGTCGAATATATCAGCAATCATTTCGCCGATATTGCATTTGTCTCCTGCCGGGGACTGGATGCTGCTTTCGGAGCCAGCGATTTTGTCAAAGATGTCACCGACCTGAAAAAGGCATTCCGTAATCATTGCGGGCAAATGGTACTGCTGGCCGACAGCAGCAAGTTCCGGAAGAAGTTTTTCTTCCAGAGCCTGTTGCTTGCTGATATTGATGTCCTCATTACCGACACCCGTCCGCCGGAAGATATGATGAACGCTTTCAAAGAAGCAGATATTGAAGTCATATATTGATTTGCCCAAGAGGGTGTGACATAATAATGATAGATATTTCACTCAATGATAATACAGTACACTAGAAAAGAAAGGAATCTTTCATGCAGATATTCAATCTTGATAGTCCAGTTATGCGCTTTTTAACCAAGGCCGCCGATCTTATGATCCTAAACCTGCTCTTTTTAATTTGCTGCCTTCCGATCGTAACGATCGGTGCTGCAACTACAGCTCTTTATTCGGTTACCCTTAAAATGGTCAAAAATGAAGAAAGCTACGTTGCCAAAGGTTTTTTCTCAGCCTTCAAATCAAACTTTAAGATCAGTACCGTCCTCTGGATATTGACCGTACTGGCAGGAATCATTATATACGTAGATTATTATGTATCCCCTTCTCTGCCTTCACCATTTAACCAGATCATGCTGTTTCTGATTACGGTACTGCTGGTATTTTACCTGATCACCTGGCTATATCTCTTTCCCTATATCGCGCGGTTTGAGAACTCCTGGAAGAACACTATTAAAAATGCTTTTATGATCGGTATGGCAAATCTGCCATTCACCCTGCTCCTGGTCCTGTTCGTAGGGATACTGGTCTTCTTAAGCTTGTATATTAACTTTGCAATTGTCGGGCTGGTGTGGATATTATGCGGCTTTTCGATTGCTGCCTATGCTATGTCATTTATATTCCGGAGGATATTTACCAAATATGAAGGCCCTGAAAACACAGAAGATTCATAAAAAGATTACCAGAAACATTTTTCCCAAAAATGGCAAGAGCCTGCTCAAATGAATTATCATTCCAGCAAGCTCTTTTATTTTACAATTTCCAAATATCCCCGTTATATTGCCGGATGGTCCGGTCTGACGAAAAATAACCAGCTTCCGCAATATTAACCAGCATCTTCTTCGCCCAGCCGATATGGTCTTTATAATCAGCAAATGCCTGTTCCTTAACCTGAATATACTCTTTTACATCCAGCAGCGCCATGAACCAGTCCTTAGAGATCATATCCTGCTTCAGACGCTTTAACTGCTTCACATCACCAATCGCCCTCAGTTGTTTACCGTCGATAAAGTCAACCAGCTCTTTGATGCACGCATCTCCCTGATATAATCTGCCGGGATCATAAGACTCCGTATCATACAGCTTAATAACCTCTTCACTGGACTTGCCAAAGATATAAATATTCTCCTTACCAACCAAATCGTGAATCTCAACATTAGCTCCATCCATTGTCCCGATAGTTACCGCACCATTCAGCATGAATTTCATATTACCGGTACCGCTGGCTTCTTTTGATGCCAGTGAAATCTGTTCCGACAGATCACATGCCGGAATCAGTTTCGAGGCATAAGTAACATTATAGTTCTCCACCATCACCACATTCAAATACGGCCTGACTTCCGGATCATTCTTGATCAGCTCCTGCAGGCACAAGATCAGATGAATGATATCTTTAGCCAGGATATATGCCGGTGCGGCCTTCGCCCCAAAAATCATCGTAACCGGTGTCTCCGGTGTATTTCCCCTTTTGATATCAAGATATTTATATATCGCATACAGCGCATTCATCTGCTGCCGCTTATATTCATGCAGCCGCTTGATCTGAATATCGAAAATCGCATTTTCATCAATTTCAATGCCCTGTGTCTCCTTCAGATATGCTTTCAGCTGTTTCTTATTGTCCTGCTTTATCCGCAGCAATTCCGTGAGAACCGCTTTATCTTCTTTAAATGCATGCAGTTTCTTCAGCTCATCCGCATTCTTCTTCCAGCCGTCACCAATCTTTTCGCTAATCAGCCTGCCAAGACTTGGATTGCAGTGCAAAAGCCAGCGGCGGAACGTGACACCATTGGTCTTATTATTAAATTTCTCCGGATAAATATCATAAAATTCCTTCAGCTCCGATTGCTTCAAGATATTGGTATGCAGCGCCGCCACTCCATTGACACTGAAGCCATAGTGGATATCCATGTGGGCCATATGTACCCGCTTACCTTCATCAATAATGGCCGTTTCTCCGCCATGCTCCTTCTTCACCCTGGCATCCAGATCCCGAATAATCGGCAGTAAATGGGGAACTGTTTCCTCCAGATATGCGAGCGGCCATTTTTCCAGTGCCTCTGCGAGAATCGTATGATTGGTATAGGCACAGGTCTTAGAAACGATAGCAATCGCCTCCTCCCGTGAAACACCGCGCAGTTCCAGCAAACGGATCAATTCCGGTATTACCATCGAAGGATGAGTATCATTAATCTGAATCACCGCATGCTGATCCAGATTATGGATATCATACCCCTTCTCATCCATTTCCTTCAAAATAAGCTGAGCACCGCAGCTAACCATAAAGTACTGCTGGCAAATCCGCAGCAAACGCCCTGCTTTATCACTGTCATCAGGATACAGGAACAAGGTCAGATTATGCGGGATATCTTCCTTATCAAAAGTAATTCCCTTCCGGACAATCGCTTCATCAAGGGTTACCACATCAAACAGATGCAGCTTATTCACACCATTATCATAACCGGTCACATCGATATCATACAATACCGATTTTAAGCTGAAATCTTTAAACTTCACCGTAAACTGCACATCAGTCTTATTCAGCCAGCTCTGCGCTTTTATCCACGGATTCTTTTCCTCCTGCTGCTTCTTATCCACAAATACCTGTTTGAATAATCCGAAATGATAATTAAGGCCAATCCCATCTCCGGGCAGACCCAGAGTTGTGATTGAATCAAGAAAGCAGCACGCCAGCCGCCCCAGACCGCCATTGCCTAAAGATGGCTCCATCTCGATCTCTTCTATCTCAATCAGGGATTTTCCTTCTGCTGCCAGTACTTCTGCTGTCTGATCATACAACCCCAGATTAATTAAATTATTTGATAACAGTTTTCCGATCAGGAACTCCGCTGAGATGTAGTATAGCTTCTTTTCGCCATCCAGTCTCCTGGTTTCTTTCTCTGTTTTTTTTATCAGTGTCAGCAATGCTGTAAACAATTCTTCATTATTACTTGCAGCAATCGGTTTTGTTAAAATCTCTTCCAGTGATTGCTTGATATCTCTTTCTAACATATATCCTCCAGTCCTTAAATACATCTGGTCGATTCACGCTCTAACAATTGTCCTTCGAACAGCTTTCCCGGAACTCTTTCCTTTTTCTTGATCATGCTGAACAGTGCCTGAATAGACGCCTCCGCAATCTCTTCCACAGGCTGTTTCAAGGTCGTAATAGAAGGTTCATAGTAACAGGTATCATCCAGACCGTCAAATCCCACGACGGCGTAATCTTCCGGAACCCGTCTGCCCTTTTGGAAAATAGCCTTGCATGCTCCGATAGCCTGCATATCTGAAATGGCATAGACGGCCGTAAATTCTCTTCCGCCCTCTAATAACTCCTTCATCACTTCATATCCATTCTGCATCGAATAAGATCTGATATCCTCCCGCATGTAGCAGATCAGTCCTTTATCCAGTGGGGTATCATTGTCCTTCAGCGCTTCTTTGTATCCTTCCAGCCGCAGCTTACCGATACTGGCGTCACCTTCCAGCGCCGCCAGTATCGCAATCTTCTTATGACCTTGTTTACACAGATAATCGGTAACCCGATAGCTTTCTTTTTTATCATCTACTGAAAAATATGAGAAGATGCCGCAGTCCATCGAATTCATAATTCCTGCTGTACTGATTACAAACGGTACGTTAATCTGCTTCAGTCTCTCCTCCGAATGGGAGAAATAGCCGCCCAGGAATACAATCCCTTTGAGCCGCTTCTCCTTAATCAATTCTAATGCAACTTCCACCTCATCCTGAAGTTCATCAACATGCTGCAGAAAAAATGAATATTTATTACGATTAATTTCCTTTTCAATTTTCTGGACCATATCCCAGAATAACGGATTAGAAATTCCTTTGACCAGAATGGCAATCGTCTTAGACACCGTCCGTTTCAAATTGCGCGCACTATTATTGGGAACATAGTTATATTCTGCAATCGTCTTCATTACCAGTTCTTTTGTTCTGGGGTTAATGTCCGGATGATTATTGATCGCCCGCGACACTGTACTGACCCCTACACCACATTTTTCTGCAATATCTTTAATCGTTATTTCCATATTCATCCCCCTGTAGTCAAATAAGGATACTCGGAATACGCTTCGCCGCTTCCTCGTAGCCATACCGCAGCTCCGCTGTATGGTTACAATCTACCATATAATCCAGTCATTTGTCTAATTTTGTCTAATAAATCTTTCTTGATTTTATCCTTTTTCAGCCGCCATTTCCAGTTGCCGCTAACCGTTGCCGGGGTATTGAGCCGACCCTCTGATCCCAGATCCAGGTAATCCTGGATCGGAATAATACATAATTTGGCTACGCTGGACTGTGCCATGCGGATAAAAGTCCAGGAAATCTCATCCTCCCGCAATGACTCCCGCCCCAGATACTCCAGAGCATACTGCCGGTCCTCACCCCTGAACGTTTCGTACCAGCCGCGGATAGTGTTATTATCATGCGTTCCGGTATAAACAATGCAGTTACTACCATAATGATGCGGCAGATAGTTTCCTGATTCCCGCGAATCAAAAGCAAACTGCAATACCTTCATTCCCGGATACCCGGTTTCATCCAATAAGCGGAACACCGATTCCGTAAGAAAGCCCAGATCTTCAGCAATAATATCCAGTGGCCCCAGCCTTTCGGTTATTACCCGGAATATCTCCTCACCCGGCCCCGGCCGCCATTCTCCATACTCTGCGGTCTTATCCCCGGCCGGGATGGCATAATATTCATCAAGCCCCCGGAAATGATCGATCCGGAGCACATCGTATAATTTCTGATGATGGGCGATCCGCTTGATCCACCACTCATATCCGGTCTGCTTATGGTATTCCCAATCATACAGTGGATTACCCCACAGTTGTCCGATCGCAGAAAATCCATCCGGCGGACAGCCTGCCTGACCGGTCAGCCGGCGGTCATTATCCATCTGGAAAAGCTCCGGATGAGCCCAGCTGTCAGCGCTGTCTGGTGCCACATAGATTGGAATGTCACCAATGATCTGAACCCCTTTCTGATGGGCATAATCTTTCAGCCGATTCCATTGTACCGCAAACTTATATTGAACAAAGAGGTAATAATCGATTTCCTCAAGCAGCAATTGCCGGTATCTCTCAATTGCTTCCGGTTCCCTCATGCGGATATTATCATCCCACTCCACCCAGCTTTTATCACCAAAGTATGATTTGACAGCCGCAAACATAGCATAATCAGGAAGCCAGTCTTGATTCTGTTCATAGAATTGGCAGTAGGCCGGTTCTCCTTCGTGCCTGCTTCGCTGAAACGCTTTCCACAGTATTGACTTTCTGGCATTGTAAATTTTTCCGTAGTCAACATACCGATCGTCTTCACCAAAATCACAAGCTTCACATTCTTCCTTTGTCAAAAGCTTTTCTTCTGTTAATGCTTCCAGATCTACGAAATATGGATTTCCGGCAAATGTTGAAAAGGATTGATACGGGGAATCCCCATATCCAGTGGGCCCCAGCGGCAGCAACTGCCAGTACCGCTGCCCCGCTTCATGGAGCTGATCCACGAATTCATAGGCCTCCTTGGAAAAACATCCGATCCCATAGAGGGATGGAAGGGCAGAAACCGGCATCAATATTCCGCTTGCTCTCATAATCTATTGTCTCCCCTATCCTTTTACTGCTCCTGCTGCCACACCCTTGATGATATATTTCTGGCATGTCAGATAGAATATAATAATCGGCACAATCGCTAAAACTAACATCGCCATCATCGCACCCATATCAATGGAGCCATAGCCGCCGCGTAAATATTGTATTGCGATTGGGATAGTCTTATACTCATTTCCGATGACCAGATACGGAAGCAGGTAATCGTTCCATATCCACATCGTATTCAAGATCGCAACCGTGATTACTGTCGGCTTTAAAATCGGCAGCACGATCCGGAAAAATGTCTGTAACGGATTGCAGCCATCAATCAGCGCCGCCTCCTCTATTTCCAGCGGAATAGATTTCACAAAACCGGAGAACATGAATACCGACAACCCCGAGCCAAAGCCAAGATAGATAAAGATGATTCCTACCGGGTTATCCAGATACAGCATATTGGCAATCTTCGACATGGTAAACATAACCATCTGGAAAGGTACGATCATCGCAAATACAAACAGGTAATACAGCATACTTGTGAACTTTCCCTTTACCCTGATAATAAACCAGGCGGTCATGGAAGTACACAGCAGAATCAGCGCTACCGAAAATACGGTAATAAATGCGGTCCAGCCAAACGCCTGAAAAAATCCCGTCTTTGCAATTCCGCCGATATAGTTCTCCAGACCGGTAAAGGTTTCTGCACCCGGCAGCTTAAACGGTGCATCACTGATATAAATCTTACTCTTAAATGAGTTCATCAGAATGACCAGCACCGGAATGATAAACACTGCCGCCAGAAGGGTCATTATTGAGGACAGCAGCCGACTTTTCCCTTTTGATATCTCCAGCATTAGTTCTCCACCTCCCTGCGTCTTGTAAAGAAGAGCTGCGCCAGTGCGATAACGGCAACTAGGATAAAGAAGAGAACCGCCTTCGCCTGACCAACACCTTCCCATCCAACTCTGCCATAGAAGGTATTGTAGATATTCAGTGCCAGCATCTGCGTTTCTTTGCCCGGTCCTCCGGCCGTCAATGCCAGGTTCTGGTCAAATAACTTGAATGAATTTGTTAATGTTAAAAATAAACAAATGGTTATCGACGGCATTACCAGCGGTACGGTTACCTTGCGTAGTATCTGCATACCGGTTGCACCATCGATCTTCGCCGCCTCGATCAGTTCCGGCGATATGTTTTGAATTCCGGCAATATAGATAATCATCATATATCCAATCAACTGCCAGTTCATAAGCACTATTAATCCCCAAAAACCATATTTTGCGTCACTGGTAATGGTCGCTCCATACTTCAGCAGTACACCATTAATGATCAACTGCCAAATATAACCCAATACAATTCCGCCGATCAGGTTAGGCATGAAGAAAACAGTCCGGAATATATTTGTGCCTTTAATACCTTTCGTCAGCCCCAGTGCCAGCAAAAATGCAAAAACATTCACCGTCACCATTGATACAACTGTAAATACGGCCGTAAAACTAAGTGAATAAAGGAAGTCTTTATCCTGGAACATTTTGATGTAATTAGATAATCCGACAAACTGCGCATCCACCACTGTCGTAAATTTACAAAACGAAAGGTAAACACCCATGATAAATGGCACAATAAATGCTATAACAAATGCCGCCAGTGTTGGCAATACAAATATAGGGAAATAACGTTTAATAGATTTTTGCATATTTCCACTCCTCTTTTTTATAAAAGGACTGCTATTAAGAATGAGCAGTCCTTTCATTTTCCTTATTCTGCTGCCGCTGCTTTTTCAGAAGCCCAGTCTGCTTTCATCTCGGAAACTACAGTATCCCAGTCCTTGCTGCCCTGTGCATACTGAAGCAGTGATGCACCGAAGTTATCTTTAAAGGTCTGACTCGGGAATGAGGTAAAGTTCCAGGTTACCGTTGTCAGCGTATCATCGCTCATATATTTTACTACTTCCCGTGCCAGCGGGTCATCCGGCTGTTCTGCTTCGGTGAATGTGCTGAACGGAGAGATAAACCCAAGATCGTTAGTCATATAGGATTTCCCTTTTTCAGAAGTGGTCAGCCAGTTCACAAAATCAATTGTCGCCTGCTGATCAGCTTCGCTTACTTTACTGTTCACACAGAAATAGTTCTCGGTACCAATGCAGAGTCCCTGATCAGTATCCTGATCCATACCGGTGTAGATCGGCAGGAATTTTATATTTTCTTCTGTTACTGTATTACCGCTTACACCTGCTACCTGGCCCCATCCCCAGTTACCATTCTGAACCATAGCGGTTTTACCAAGTGCGAATTCTGCCATTGAATCTTCTACTGTCTTAGAACCGATCAGTCCCGACTCAGTAATTGAGTTGTTCAGGTACAGATCAAAAACGTTCTTAAAGTTCTCATTATAGGTAAAGTCAATTTCTGCTTTATCGGTTACACCTTCATCCTGATATTCATAGTAAATCGGTACATTTGCAAGATGTGTCTGCCATCTCCAGTCTTCGCCGGCTGCAAATGATGTTGATGAGAATACACCTTCGATACCCAACTCATCCTTCTTAGCAGTCATATCTTCCACAACCTTCTTAAGAGTAGCGTAATCAGTAATTTCCTCTGCAGACTCAATATCTACCGCTTTACTATCAAGCGCAAAATACTTCTGCATGATCTCATCATTATAGATAATACCATAGCCTTCTACTACATACGGAATTCCATATACGCCGCCGCCATTGGTGATAGCCAGGTCTTTATTAGTAAGATTTGTATAAAGCTCGGTATCTTTCAGATCCATACAGTAGTCTTTCCATGACTGATAACCTACCGGTCCGTTAATCTGGAACAAGGTCGGCGGATTCTTTTTCGCTACTTCTGATTTCAATGTCGATTCATAGGAACCTGATGCTGCCGTTACTACCTTTACCGCTACTCCGGTTTCTTCGGTATACGCTTCTGCGATCGTTTCCCATACCTCTGCTACTTCCGGTTTAAAGTTCAGGTAATAAACAGAACCTACTGCTTCTCCATTCTCGTCAGTGTTGTTCTTGTTACTGCCACATGCTGTCAACAGCCCGGTGACCATGAGACCTGAAAGTATCAGTGCTGCTACTTTTTTCATTTTCATAATATCTCTCTCCTTCACTGAAATGATTTTCGGAAACGATGTCGGTATCGTTATCGGTAACGTTTCCAATTTAGTTTCCTTAATATTAGCATCTTCTGGAAATCTTTGCAATACTTTTTCTTAAAGTGTAAATTATTTGTCTATTTTCTATAATATTCCCCAATTATTTTTGGTTTAAACGCACAACGCATAACTTCTTTTGGCGGATTGCAAATCAAAAAAACTGCTGCATTCCTGCAACAGCTTTTATCAGTATAATTAAAATTCAAACACCGCAACACCAAACGACGGCAGCTCATAAGCAAATGAATACGACCGGCCGTCGCATTCCTGCTTCACCGCCCGATATATGTCCGGACGTTCTTCACCGGTGCCGCCAAATTCCGCATCATCGCTGTTCAATATCAGCTTGTACTGCTTTCTCTTAGGTACACCGACTCTGTAATCCCTCCTTGCTACCGGTGTAAAATTACATACAAACAGCAGATTCTTCTTATTATCTTTTGAATGTCTGACAAAGCTGTAAATACTTCTACTTGCATCATCAGCATTGATCCATTCAAATCCTTGCGTTACCGTATCCTCTTCATATAAGGCTTTATTCTTTTTATACAGCTTAAGCAGCGCCCGGGTAAAGTCCTGCATCTGTCGATGCTCCTCTTCGTCCAATAAGAACCAATCTATTTCCCGGTCTTCGCTCCACTCTCTCAACTGTCCGAAATCCTGTCCCATAAATAAAAGCTTCTTACCCGGATGCCCGATCATAAATGCATAGCCAACCTTCAGATTGACGAACTTCTCATTCCCCAGCCCGGGCATCTTATTCAGCATTGAACATTTCAGATGCACCACTTCATCGTGAGATAGTACCAGAACATACTTCTCACTGTAAGCATAACTCATGGCAAATGTCATCAGATGATGATTCCCTTTACGGAAATACGGATCTAATTTCATATATTCAATAAAATCATGCATCCAGCCCATATTCCACTTAAGACTAAAGCCCAGACCATTATCCTCCGGCGCTCCTGTTACCATCGGCCAGGCCGTGGATTCTTCCGCAATCATCATTACACCGGGATTTCTCCCGCATACCGCTGAATTCAGATGTTTAAAGAATTCGATTGCCTCCAGGTTCTGATTACTGCCGTATTTATTCGCCACCCATTGACCATCCTCTTTACCGTAATCGAGATAGAGGATCGAGGCGACCGCATCTACCCGCAGTCCGTCAATATGGAAGTGTTCCAGCCAGAACAGGGCATTAGCGATCAGAAAATTACGCACTTCATATTTACCGAAATCGAAGACCTTGGTCCCCCAGTCAGGATGCTCGCCTTTTTTGGGATCGGCATATTCATAAAGCGCTGAACCGTCAAAGTCGGCCAGCCCGTGAGCGTCCTTTGGAAAATGAGCCGGTACCCAGTCGAGGATGACACCAATTTTATTTTTATGAAAATAGTTGATCATATAAGCGAAATCTTTCGGTGTCCCATAGCGTGCTGTCGGTGCAAAATATCCAGTCACCTGATATCCCCATGAACCATCGAAAGGATACTCCGCTATTCCCATCATCTCGATATGGGTATATCCCATATCTTTAATATATTTTACTGCCTCATGGGCAAATTCACGATAATTATAATAGCTTTCCGCTTCCGGCCGCGGATGCCGCTTCCATGATCCGATATGGGCCTCATAAATAGATACCGGCTGTTCATCCTGCTCCCAGCTTTTACGCTTCTCCATCCAGGTCTTATCGGTCCATTTCAAATTAGATATATCGGTAACCCGGGAAGCTGTGCCCGGACGAAGTTCAGCATAGTTCGCAAACGGATCGGCTTTATATAAAAATTCACCTTTATCCGATTCAATACAGTATTTATACAGCATCCCTTCCTCAGCTCCGGCTACAAAACAGGTATAGATGCCCAGCGGTTCCTCCCGATTCATCGGATGCACTTCCGGCTCCCAGCCATTGAACTCCCCAATTACCGACACCTTTCTGGCGCGAGGTGCCCATACTGCAAAATAGACTCCTGATATGCCGTCCATCTCCGCTTTGTGAGCGCCCATTTTCTTATATAGTTCATAGTGGGTTCCCTGACTAAATAAATACTGATCTAATTCCCCAATTTCAAAAGCATGCTTTTCGTACCCCGTCATATCATCACCTTCTCAATCTGTTTAGTATACCTTATTATACTTGAGTTATATCCAAAAAGAAAGAGCTTTGGCCAAGTTTTATCTCAGCCAAAACTCTATTTCTCATTAACGCTTAAAATCATCTTCTTTTAATATAATGCGGTCAACTTCATCGGTGCTCTTACCAAATACCCGCTTCACCAGATGCTTTACATTTGCCTTCTGGGAGTGCTCGATCGCCTCGTCCATAATTTCTTTTACTTCCGCTACCGTTACCGCATGGTCTTCACGCTGCATAACATCAATTCTGCTGTATAATGCTAAAATTCCCATATCATCAATCCGATATCCGTTTTCTTTCGCATAAGTCTGACCAAATGTTACCAGTTCATCGTTAATAAATACCGGCAGTTCGATTTTAGATGTAAATTTCTTTTTAAATCGTGGATTTGCAGCAAATATCTTCTCCAGCGGTTTCCGCTGTTCCTCCAGGATAATCAGCATTTCACCGGTCTGCTCTTCCATCAGCGTATCCAGTTCTTTGATCGTTCTGGTATTCAGCTTACCGGCCTTTTCAATGATCAAAGCGCCGCCGTGCAGTTTTTTGAAGATATCGCCCAGCTCTTTCTTATTCATTGCCTCTCCGGTAATAATTGCAACTTTACCCTGTTTAATCTGTCTTTCCTTCTGAATGGCTTTAACCAGGTCAACGGCAAGTACTGTCTTACCGGTTCCCTTCCGCCCGATGACCGTAATGTTGCCGGTCCGGGAAGTTCCATGGCGTCTCTTACCACGCTTATCATTTTCCAATACGTTTACAATCTGCTCACTGACTCCGCGAATTGGGACAAAATAGGAAAACAGCTTTTTCTGTTCCTCGGTAAGCCCAACCTTAAGGCCAATCTCACTGGTTGCACTCAGGTCATAACGACCCTGTACGACAAAGCCGGTATCGAATGACACTCCACCTTTCGAACGGTTCAGACGGGCAGCGATCTCTTCCTCCGAAGGTTCCTCGATGTTTAGCGATTTATCCAGATCCAGAGGCTCTTCCTTGTCTGCAGGTTCCTCTTCCTCATCACCATCTTCATAGTCGTCTAAATCTTCATTATCGCCATCTTCATCATCAAAATACTCGTCATCTTCATCGTATTCATCTAAATCTTCATCATACTCGTCGTCATCTTCATACTCATCATCGTCTTCATACTCATCGTCGTCTTCATCATACTCGTCGTCATCATACTCATCATCGTCTTCATACTCATCATCATCATACTCATCATCGTCTTCATACTCATCATCATCATCGTACTCATCCAAGTCTTCATCGTCAAAATACTCGTCGTCTTCATATTCGTCTAAATCATCTTCGTCGTTAAAATCTTCTTCAGACTCTTCGGCAAAGTCGTCCTCAAACTCTTCTTCTTCATCTTCTTCATTGATATGTAATGACTCTACTACCGAACCCTTATTCTCAACCTCTTCTTCCGGCTCTTCTCCGACATATTCTTCTTCCGGCTCTTCTTTGGTATAGGCATTATCTTCGGTTCCATTCTCCAAATCTTCCATAAGTTCGCGGATCTCATCTGATAATGGTATTGTCGCCCGACGTACCGGTGCAGATAACTGTTCCTTTACTATCTCTTCTTCCACCGGTTCCACTATCACCGGTTCTGCTGCTGGCGGCGCTGCCTGAACCGGTAGCGGAGCGCTGTCCACTTCTTCTTTCTGCTGTTTTAATTCTTCAATCTTAGCAGCATTCTCTCTTTGCTTCGCTTCCCATTCTTTGAGGATTTCTTCTATCTTCATCTGTCCCGTAAAATACGGAGATGGTTGTTCTTCTCTTGACATTTCTTCTCCTATTATTGGCATTTCATCTGATTTATTTTCTGTCCGTTTTAGGACAGCCTCAACCGGCAGAACCTTTGTAGCTTCTGCCGCTTCATCAACCGACATTTCTTCCGGTTCTGCTTCTCCAATGTCAGACTCCGCTTCCGGTGTCTGTTCGACCGATGCTTCCTCAGTCTCGCTATCTTCTTCCGAAACAGCGGCATCATTATCACTGTCCTCCGGCACTTTGTCTGCCGCGAACAGCGGCTTGGTCAGGTCGCTTTCTTTGAATTGGTTATACTTTTCCTGCTGCAGAGCTGTCAAAGGTTTATATCTTTTTTTCAAATCCATAGCCCGGAAAACATATTTGCCCTCACTGAACCAGAGGATCAGGTCATCACATTCCTCCAGACATTCTGCCGTCATCCCTGCCTCATTATAAAGTTTCGCCAGTTCATATGCCCATTTTTCGACATATTCCGCCTTTTTAAATTCCCTCAGAGCTTCAATCTGCTGTTCCAGTGGTGCATTCTGCGCTCTAAGAAGCTTATAGCGCAAAATAAACTGATTCGGATCCTTCGGCGCTAATTTGGTAAACTCTTCATAACAGTCGGTCGCTTCATCAATATCATCCAGTTTAAGTGCCAAAGTGGCTAGACGATAGACTATTTTTCTGCTGCCCGGAGATTTATCAAAAGCTATGAATAACATATCACGGCCCTTCTGATACTCTCCATTATATTCATAAACTTCACTAACAGTGCAGAGAATTGCTGCGTTTTTTACCTTACGCCAATCAATGCTGTCGGCAATTTCCATTGCTTTTTTATACGATTTAGCTTCTAAATATGTAAGCATTTGTTCCGTCTTGATTCGATATTCAAATTTATCCAACGATTATCACCTCGCACTAATATTCTGCGTTACATAGATGTATCCATCCTATTGCATAGTTTATCATAAGCCGAATATAATGTCAAAAATTTGGAACCTTTTTTATAAAGATTATTAATTAAATATTACATTTATTACAGTTTTCTCACATTTTTCCATTTTTGCCTTTATCCGGAGACTAACCCGCCCTAATACACCCGCTGGACAAGTCTCACTTTATACAAAATAAAATAGTCATTACAATATTCTTATCATAATGACTATTTTTTATTTAGTTTTATTCATGTATATATATTTATCGGAGGAAATTCTTGATTACATTCCTGTGAGCCTTTATTAAATCTGTATAACTCAAAGTCTCTGATCGTTAATTCTATAATCTTCGATATCTTATTTTATATTCCTTCATAGCCGATTATAAATATATTAAACAGGTTATTTAATACCTATAGCTATTTTGTCTATAAACAGTGCCCTTATTATTTGCTTATATCATACTAAGCTATTTCTTCTATAACCAATACTTATCGAACTACTATGCTTAATAAAATGTTCAATAAGGTATATTTATAACCTTATTAATATAAATCATGATATTTTAGCTGATGTTTCTTTACACATCTTCTAATCCTTTGAACTATTGTGGTATCCAAATCTCAATATATCTGCAAGGATAATCATATTATTCCGGTTTTCTTCTACTTCTCCGACTATTTCTTTCATATTATTTTTATTACCGGATCATCTATGGTAAAGGCTTTCTTCACAGGAACTTCTACTTGCCATACCACCAATATATTGAGTTGTTGATTCAAAAGTATCCAATGGGCAAAGCCTCCTTTCACATATTTCCAAAATTCAAAAAATGTATTATATTTTCTTCTTGTTTTGGATGACTTTATGATATCATTATCATTTTTATTTGTCAATGCTTTTCACTGCTTTTGTTCTATAATTTTTAAAACTTCTTCCTTTTGTTTAAATTGTCAGAATATTCAATCTTTTTATCATTCCTATCTGACCCGTTTCAAGATCAGGTCATCTATTTTCTCGTAGGTTTCCAGACTGTATGATTCTAATATATTTCCTTTCACCACATAGAGCGTTTCACCGATATAAAGACCGCGGGTCGTGCTATATGAAGTACCGCTTACTCCTTCCTTCATTTTGCAGATAAAACCTCCTTCATTATCGTAGCCAAATACATAATAGGTCTCATGCGTTCCCCAGGTTGTGAATCCGATGAGATCTTTTTTTGCATCAATGACCACCGCCTTGTAATCATAAAAGGCATCGGAGCTATAATCTCCTTTAATGATATATTTGCTTACCTCTTTTATATCGCCGGGATTGGTTATGTCAAACATCGATATCTTAATCCCTTCCGATACCTGCGTTTCCTCATCTACTTCCATTCCGATCCCCAGCAGCAAACCCTCTTCATAGAAATGCAGATATTCGGAAAAACCCGGAATCTTCAGTTTACCGATAATCTGCGGATTCTGCGGATCGGATAGATCAGCGGAAAAAAGCGGGTCGGTTTCCCGGAATGTAACAAAGTATGCCGTGTCACCCATAAAGCGGGCTGAATATACCCGTTCGTCCTCGGCCAGCCCCTCGATCTTTCCGACCACATCAAGCTTGTCATCCATAACATACACCGCATTGGTAGTGGCTCTGTCCGTTTCTACGGTCACAACCGTCCGCAGATGGCCATTATGCTCATCAATACTGAAGGAACTTTCCAGATAACCGGGTATGCTGCCTTGTGCTTTGGCTTCCAGCTGTCCGTTCTGATAACTGATCTTACGTATCGCAGTCCGGCTATAATAGACATATTGCCATTTATCCCCGAGCATGTATTTTGACTGCTGTTCATATATATAGATATTTTCTCCGCTTACATAGCATTCCCCGCCACTGGTAAAGACTGCTTTGCTATCTGCCGCCTGATCAGGCGCATCCACATCAATAGCGGTGATCACCATGTACTGGGTTCCCTGCTTCACTGCCGGAAGAAGAATCTGCTCCCCGGCAACGGCATCGCCGTCAACAAATGGTATATACGCTTCTATCTCATCGCGTTGACAGTCCATATTCGGATAAAAGTGGCTGAAAACATACAGATATCCATCCGCAAAACGCGAAGAATAATAGGTTCCGCTCTGGCTGAAATCACCCAGCTTCTTCGGATTCTGCGGACTGGAGATATCATAGGTCACAATCCCGGTATTGGTTGAATCATACATATAATAAGACGAATCGTAAGCCACATCTGTATCGGTCTGCATTTCGTCCTGTTTCCTGCACAGTATCATGATCTTATCGCCCTGAATATAAAATTCTGCGATCTGCACCGAACCTCCGAGGCTGATGGTACCAACTACCTTCATCTCTGGACTTCTCGTGTCAATAATCTCAATATCTGTCATATTGTCATTACGAACATATAAATGGGTTCCGTCGGTCTTTACATAGTCTGCTTCTCCCACACCCTCTTCACGCACATTAGTATCTGAGTAGTCTGCTGCCGTTTTCGACTCTGCCGTACTGCTGCCCATATCCACTTCTGCCGATTCTTCTATCATTCCGCTGCTATTGGCTCCAAAACCATCGATAGATATACTTTCATCCGCCCGGCTGTTCTGCAGATATTGGTATACTTCATCATAATCCACCGCTGCGGCCAGCATATCATTCAAAGCACTGCTGTCCTGTTCAATTTTATCCTGATTCCGCATAAGTGATCCGGCCAGGATCACACCGCTCATCACCAACACCAGAGCGGCGGCAGCTCCGGCCAGCCGGTAATATACTTTCTTCTTACTGTGCGGCTGTTCTTTCCGGCTGAGCCGCTGCTCCATCATTTCCGGCGCAAGGCCTTCCGGTATCTTTATATCATTGGTTGCAGCATCTATCTGTTCCTGAATACTTTTTTCTCTGTTATCCATACCGATACCCCTTTCTATGACTCTAAAATACAACCCATCTTTTCCAGAGCACGCTTTCTTTTGGAGCGCACCGTGCTGGCATTCAATTTATATATGGTTCCAATCTCGCTGCTGTTATAGCCGCCGAATACTGACAGCGCAACAATCAGCCGTTCTTCTTCTGACAGGATATAAAAGGCCTTCTTAATATCCACCGGCATCCCCATATCCTTCTGCTCTGCGCCATCGTATCCCTCCAGGGACCTTTCCTTCCCGGCCGGATTTCTCAGTTTTTTCTTACATACGTTTGCCAGGATGGTAAATATCCAGCTTTTAAATGCATCCTGATTTCTCAATTTATTCACATGCTGATATGCTGATATCACAGCTTCGCTGACCGCGTCTTCGGCATCTTCTGGATGCCGCATGATACAAAGGGCGAACCGATACAAATCTTTGTAAATGACCTCATACATCTGAGCAAATGTCCCTGCATCGCATTTCATAAATGCTTCTCCTTTCCGGTTGGTATATATTAGAGTCATTTCCGGGGGTAAGTGTTGCATTAAAATCGGTTAAATTTCCGAATAAGATATGGCAGCTGCAAAAAACATGCAGCTGCCTCTTCATAACATATTTTATCCTTTATAATAATTAATGAGACATCCTTTTAATATAATTTCACGTTCCGCATCGGTCATATCACCAAGTGTAAAAGTGATTTCTTTCAATTCATCACCGACTACGTATGCTTTTATTTCACTCTCTTTCTCTGCCAGAGCTTTACGGATATCCGGTATGAAAATATAATCCCCGTTCTTAAATGAAAGTGCATTATGGTCTTCCTTCGTCAGGAATGGAAGCATACCCCAGTTGATCAGATTGGAGCGGTAACGCTTGGTCGCATATCCATTGGCGATATTGGCCCATCCGCCCAGCACTTTCTGGCAGGATGCCGCCTGTTCGCGGGCTGATCCATCCCCTGGCTTAACAGCAAAAATAGTACTTCCGACCCCCAGCTTTCCTTTAAGGTCCCGGGGAAATCTGGTTTTGATCTTATCTACTACCGGCCGCAGCTCTTCCAATCCATCCATCGGGCAGCCGCCTGATTCGATAACCGTCTGCGCCTTCTGCACTTCCTTAGCCCTTCCGACATATGCCGGATCTTTGCGGGACAGGGTGAATTCCGCCAACCCCAGGGGATTGGAACGATAAGACGAAGTCTCTCCGGAGGGGATTAATTCATCGGTAGTTGTAACCGGATCGTGGATCTCAGATACCACTTTCAGGATCATATTTTCCGGCAGGACGGACATTGCCGGCCAGTCTTTGATGTTTGGCCCAAGTTTAATCTCTACATCGGGATCGGCTTTGCCTTTACTGTCAAATACGCGATTTTCATATATTGTCTTATCGAAATGATATTTTGGTGCCTTATATTCTCTGTCCATGACCTCGGCCGCCGATGTAAGAAAACCTTTATTTGCTGCAGTAGCTGCAATGGAGCGGGCATCCATCAGAGCTACTGAAGCGATCTGCCCGCTCTGCAGCTTGGAACCCTCACGGTTAGGGAAGTTTCTGGTCGAATGGCGAATACTGAAGGCGTTATTGGCCGGTGTATCACCCGCTCCAAAACACGGTCCGCAGAAAGCGGTCTTTACAATCGTCCCAGCCGCCATCAGGTCAGCTACAGCACCATTCTTCACAAGTTCCATATAGATTGGTGTGCTGGCCGGATAAACACTGAAGGTAAATTCATCGGCACCGATATTATTGCCGCGGATAATATCAGCGGCCGCACAGATATTTTCAAATCCGCCGCCTGCGCAGCCTGCAATAATCCCCTGTTCAACATAAAATTTTCCATTTACCACTTTGTCCTGCAGTGAATAATCCACCGCACCATCCAGACTTACCAATGCCTTTTGTTCCACATCATGCAGGATATCTTTCAAGTTGACATTTACTTCGTCGATCGTATAGGTATTGCTGGGGTGGAATGGCATGGCGATCATTGGTCTGATCTCACTTAAATTCACATAAATCATACCATCGTAATAAGCCACATCACCTGGATTTAATTCCTGATACTCCTCAGGACGGCCGTGGGTTTCATAGAACTCTTTGACGGTCTCATCGGTCTTCCAAATAGAAGAAAGACAAGTCGTCTCAGTTGTCATAACATCAATACCGATACGGAAATCAGCACTCAGTTTATCCACACCTGGTCCGACAAATTCCATTACTTTATTATTTACATAACCATTACCAAATGTAGCTCCGATGATCGCTAAAGCGACATCCTGCGGCCCTACTCCCGGTACCGGCTCGCCATCTAAATAGATGCCGACTACATTCGGGCATTTAATATCATAGGTTTTATTCAGCAATTGTTTTACCAGCTCCGGACCGCCTTCGCCCATCGCCATTGTACCAAGTGCGCCATAACGGGTGTGGCTGTCCGATCCGAGGATCATCCGGCCGCAGCCGGCAAGCATTTCCCGGGCATACTGATGGATAACCGCCTGATGCGGCGGTACATATAGGCCACCGTATTTCTTCGCACTGGAAAGCCCGAACATGTGATCATCTTCATTGATCGTTCCGCCAACTGCACATAAGCTGTTATGACAGTTGGTCAGCACGTAAGGTACCGGAAATTTTTCCAATCCTGATGCACGTGCCGTCTGGATAATACCGACAAAGGTAATATCATGAGAGGTCAGCTTGTCAAATTTAACCTGCAGCTGCTCCATATCAGAAGAGGTATTATGGGTTTCCAGAATTCCATAAGCAATGGTCTGCTTTTTCGCTTCTTCTTTCGAAACCTGTTTACCGGTCTTGGCGGCAATTGCCGCTGCCGCTCCCAAAGTGTCTTCGGTCATTTCTGTTCCATTGATCAGGTATATTCCTTTATCGTATAATTTAATCATATTTCCCATCCTCCATATCTGTAGTATATTTTATATGTTTTGAAACCATTATAGCAATCTTAAAGGTAACTGCATCTTCAAATGTCCGGATATCCAGTCCGGTCTGCTTCTGAATCTTCTCCAGACGGTACATCAGCGTATTTCGGTGCAGGTATAGCTGTCTTGCCGTCTCAGATATATTCAGGTTATACTCAAAGAATTTATCAACGATATGCATTGTTTCCTCATCAAACCGATCCCCTGCATCGCCGGAAAATACCTCTTCCAGAAACATTTTACACAGTGATTTGGGAAGTTGATGCAGTAAACGCCCGATACCCAGCTCTTTATACGCGAAGATACTGCGTTCTTCATAAAACACCCGGCCTACATCCAGCGCCACCTGGGCTTCCTGATAAGCCTTCGGCAGTTCGGTGAGCTCACCGACAATCTCACTGTATGCAACCCGCACCTTTACCATCGCCTCTGCGCCAATGGTATCCACCAGGCCCATAGCAATCTGAGCCAGCACCTCATAGCCTTCGGTTACTTCCACCGCCTTTACCATAATGATATGCCCGATATCAATAGCGGTTACAAAATCGCCGGTTCCGGTAACATACAGCCCTTTAACCGTCTCCAGAACGATATTATCATTCTCCTTCTTCGGCTCAATGATGTATACCACCCTGCGCTGCTCAACCACTACCTTTAGTTTCTTAGCCTGATTATAAACATCGACCGGCAAAAAATTATCCAGCAATAGCTTTTGATAGAAGCGATTGCGGTCCACCCGTTCCTTACATACCAAGATCAGCCCTTCCAGCTGGCTTCTGCATAAGTTTCCCTGGATAATCTGCTCTGCACCGCTGCCGGTAAGGCCCTCCATCACCAGTATATAAACCGGCTTGTCCCCATCACGCACAAAAAACAAGGCATGCGTCTCCTGCATACACATGTCTTGTTCTGGCTGTGTATTTATGAACCGGCTGACTGCTTCGCCTGTATGCGAAGCAATCTCTCCGGTGTGGGCAGCACATTCCGGCTTCATATTCCAAACGGAACAGGAAGCACCGGTTATACTGCTGATATTTTGAATAGTCCTGACTAATATCTGATTGGATAACACGCGATCACCTTTATTCTACAATCTCTTCTGTAATACTTCCCGCTCCTCTTCAAATCCCGGTTTGCCCAGAAGTGCAAACATATTACGTTTATAGCTTTCCACACCCGGCTGGTCAAAAGGATTAACCCCCAGCACATAACCGCTTACGCCGCAGGCAAATTCAAAGAAGTAGAATAACTGCCCCAGATAAAACTCATTTTGCCGGGGAATGTTTACCATTAAATTCGGCACTTTACCGTCGGTATGTGCCAGGATTGTCCCATTCATCGCATTCTTATTAATAAAATCAACCGATTCACCGGCCAGATAGTTTAATCCATCCAGATCAACCGCCTCTTTGCCGAGCAGAATCTCACCGCGGGGCTGTTCCACATTCAGAACGGTCTCATACATGATGCGGTTGCCATCCTGGATAAACTGTCCCATCGAATGAAGGTCGGCAGTCAGATTAACCGATGCCGGAAATATCCCTTTTTCGTCCTTACCTTCACTCTCACCGTACAGCTGTTTCCACCACTCCGATATATACTGCAGGCTCGGTTCGTAATTAGCTAAAATCTCCACCGATTTCCCTTTACGGTGTAAAATATTGCGCACCGCTGCATAGCAGAGTGCATCGTTTTCTTCAAATGGCTGATTCAGCGCTGATTCTCTCCCGGAAGCCGCCCCTTCCATCAGCTCGTCAATATTGGCTCCGCTGACTGTGATCGGGAGCAGGCCGACTGCCGTCAGCACCGAGAAACGTCCGCCAACGTCATCCGGTACAACGAAACTTTCATACCCCTCTTCGATTGCCAGGTTTTTAAGCGCTCCTCTGGCCTTATCAGTGGTCGCATAAATTCGCTTAGCCGCTTCTTCCTTACCGTATTTCTTTTCCAGTTTATCTTTAAAAACCCGGAAAGCGATAGCTGGCTCAGTAGTCGTTCCTGATTTTGATATCATATTAATAGAGAAGTCGCGGTCTCCTACAACATCCAGCAGATCATTCAGATATGATGTGCTGATGTTATTTCCGGCATAATAAATCTCCGGGGTCTTGCGTACTTCTTTGGATACTGAATTATAGAAATTGTGTCTTAAAAATTCAATTGCAGCTCTTGCGCCTAAGTAAGAGCCGCCGATACCGATAACCAGCAGTACCTCTGAATCACTCTGAATCTTATTAGCTGCTGCTTTGATGCGTGTGAATTCTTCTTTATCATAGTCAACCGGTAAGTCGATCCAGCCGAGGAAATCATTTCCTGCCCCGGTCTTAGCAACAAGTTTATCCTTTGCCGCTGCTGCCAGTTCGCTCATATACTCCATCTCATGATCCCGGATAAATCCTTTTGCTTTTGAGTAATCAAATGTAACTTTGCCGCTCATGTCTCTACCATCCTTTCAAATTATCATCTTCTGTAAGGTTATAATATCAAAAACAAAAGGGTTAGGCAAGTTATGCGAGAAACTCCTCTAAAATTTCCCGGATCGCTGCTGCCTGTGGATATTCTTCCTGCACTTCATCCTCTGCTGCCGCAATCGTCTCTTCTATCTTTTCTTCAGCTGCATTTTCGGCCGGCACCGCCATCGGTATTACTTTGATTTCCGGTTCTTGCTTCTGCTGATGTAACTTTTCATACCGACGTGCATAAACATTTTCCAGGAAGTCCACCATATATATCTTGACCGCATTTAATTGATAATTTTCATCCTGAGCAATGTGCAGCAAGAACTGCAGGATCGCTGCTGCTATACCTTCTACGCCATAACGGAGTACCGTTTCACCCATTCCATAATAGAGATAATCCAGTCCGGCTGCCGCCAGTCCCAGCAATACACACATCCAGATTGAAATTTTCTGCAGTTGGCGCCAGCTATGTAAACGAAGCTTGAAAACACGGTATTCATACAAATACTTGTCCACAAATGCACCGACATTCTGAACCTTATCGCTGACCATGCAGGCATGTTCGAATTTCTGCCGCACCATCTTCATAAATAAATGGTCACTCTTGCCCATATCGCTGGACGCTTTGACCATTTTCTTCAGAGATCTGTAGGTGATCATCTTACAGATGATACCAAATACTGCAGCAGCTCCTATAATATAGTAGAACATGTAATATTCCAACATAAACTTTATCATAAATGTAGCCTCCTTTTTTCTTTGGTCTTATTATAACTCAAATCAAAAAGGAAGGCCTTAGTAACCGTTTTACAAAAATCTACAAATTCCCGTACCGGTAACACCTTTTTATTATCTAAATTCTGGGAATCAAATCCAGGACAAGCTTTACGCTGTGCTCAATTGCCCATTTCTCAAAAGTTGGATAATCCTCTGCAGCACTATTGTCAGCTTTATCCGAAATAGCGCGAATTATGACGTACGAAATTTTGTTCAGGTATGCCACGTGCGCAATCGGTGCTCCTTCCATTTCCACACAATCAGCACCAAACTGACTGACGATGTTTTTCTTGATTACATCTCCCGCTACAAACTGGTCACCGGTAGCAACCCTGCCGATGAAGGTGCGGATATCCGGATTGACCTTCTCATTAGCTGCTTTAGCCTTTTCCACCAGAACAGGATCAGCTTCAAAAGACTTCGTCTCCATTCGCGGCACCTGCCCCTGAGGGTAACCAAATGCGGTTGCATCCATATCGTGATATACTGCATCTTTAGAAATGACGATATCACCGATGCCGATGTCGGCATTTAATGAACCGGCGATGCCGGTATTTATCAGTATGTCCGCCCCATACTTGTTTACTAGAATCTGAGCGCAGACTGCGGCGTTGACTTTACCAATACCGCTGCGTACCAATACGACATCTTTTCCGCATAATGTTCCGCTATAAAAGGTCATGGATGCCATTTTTTCCGCCTTGGCCTGCTCCATTTGCTCTCTGAGGTTGATGACTTCTTCTTCCATTGCTCCGATGATTCCTATCATATATTGTTCTCCTTTGTAAACCCTCCCCTGATAATTGCCCCTAGTGGAATCTTACCATTCATTGGACTATGCCGCAATCATTTTCTGTCGATTGATTTTTTACATATTAACTGGTGTTTTATCATCCTGTCTTTGACAGTATATAAGTTAAAGAACCGCTGTAGCGCTTTGAATTACAGGCTTTACAGCGGTTTTATTGATTTCACGTAGTATGGTAATTTATTCTTTGCCTTTACTTTTTTTCTG
>Ga0153940_1000066_pt1 | contig 67475 bp, 60 predicted proteins | sample TSNJ024MetaG_FD_104736 | JGI IMG/M metagenome (GOLD analysis project Ga0153940, IMG submission 104736) | Attine ant fungus gardens microbial communities from New Jersey, USA - TSNJ024 MetaG | ecosystem: Host-associated > Fungi > Mycelium > Unclassified | place: USA: New Jersey, Brendan T. Byrne... | reverse complement strand
GGAAAAGACGCTCCCCGCATAAATTCAGGTAAAGTGAAAAATCACGGACTTGAATTTGAGGTGACATGGGCAGATAAGATAGGTAGAGATTTCAGATATTTCATTAAGCCTAATTTCACATTCGCCCGTAATAGAGTTGATTACATGAATGAAGTTGTCTATGAATATGCATGGAGACGGAAAACAGGGCAAGCTCTGGATGTAAATATGCTTTATGTGTTCGACCACTTTGTTGCAGACCAAGCCGAAGCAGACAAATTGAATGCTGATGGCTATCAGCCATGGGGAACCTTGATACCGGGAGATGCTGTTTACAAAGATCTGGATGGAGACGGGGTTATTACCGACCAGAACGACCGTATGGCGATGGGATATCCCCGCAGCCCGGAAATCCAATTCGGATTACCGATTACGCTACAATATAAAGGATTCGATTTTAGTGTACTCTTCCAGGGTGCGACAAACTCTACCATCATGCTGAAAGATGCTGCCGTATTTGATTTTCCTAACTTCGACCAGGACAAAATAGGACGCGTAAGACCTATGCATCTCGACAGATGGACTCCTGAAACTGCGGCAACAGCCAAATATCCGGCTTTGCATATAGGTACACACTCTAATAATAAGAATGAAAGCAGTTCTCTTTTCATGTACGATGGTTCGTATATAAGGTTAAAGAATATAGAACTCGGTTACACAATACCCCGCAAGATCATAAGAGTAGCAGGACTGAGCAATGTCAGAGTATATGCTCAGGCTCAGAACCTGGCTACATGGGATAAACTGGGTGATGTAGATGTAGACCCTGAAATGCGTAATGGAGGAGGAGACTGGTATCCTATATTAAAGGTATTTAATTTTGGTGTGGATATTACATTTTAATAAAATAACAAGAATATGAAAAGTTTCAAATATATATTAAAAGGTCTGCTGGCAGTCATATTGGTGTCTCTTGCTGCGTGTAGCGAATATCTGGACAAGCAACCCGACGATCAGATTCCTGAAGAAAAAACCTTTGCCAGCTATGAAAAGGTAAACCAGCTTGTAACAGACTTATATCTGAGAACAAAAAGGTGTAATGCCCCGATGACATGGTTATCACATTTCTCTTCTGCCGGATTGACCGACGAAGCCGAAGCCACTAACGTGGAGGGAAATATAACAAACCGTTACAATAGCGGTGACTGGAGTCCTACTGCTGTACCTCAGCCTAACAACGATATGTTCTGGAAGGGTATATATAATACTATACGCCGGGCGAATGTAATCATCGCCGGAGTTGCGAAGTATAACACTCCCGACAATCCTATCAATCCGGGTGACCTGAATAAAAGGGTTGGAGAGGCATATTTCATCAGGGGCTATCTGCATTATTTACTAGTACGCATGTACGGAGAAGTACCGTATATCGATTACGTAGTGGATGCCAATCAGCCTATGGACTTTAAGAAAGAATCGGTACATACGATCGTTAATAAAATTGCGGCCGATGCCAATGAAGCGGCTAACCGCCTGCCTGCAAATCAAACAGGGATAGATTTTGCCCGTGCAGACAAAGGTGCTTGCCTAGGACTGATTGCTATCGCAAAATGGACTGCTGCTGCACCGATGTACAACGGAGCCGCCAGTTACGGTTATACAGGAAAACGTGAATTTGAGTCTGAATATGCTTACGATGTCAAGCGTTGGGAAGCTGCCCGTGATGCAGCTAAAGCTGTGCTTGATTTTCAGGCCGACGGCAAACCGCGCTACTCCCTCTATACCAAATATACTAATGCTGATTTCAATGACAGCGGTGGTAAAGATTATAATGGTTCTACTGTATATACCCGCCTTTGGCAAATGTTCTACGACGAAGAAGCATTCAAAAACGAAGCTGTTTGGTTTGTAACAAAAGATAAGTATGAAGGGTGGTTTGGTGATATGTATCCTCCTAGCCGCGGAGGAGGTTCCCGTCAGCAACCCGTACAGGAACAAGTAGATGAATATGAGTACATTTCTCCTGACGGATACGGTTATCCGATCTATGACAGCAAAGCAATAGCAGACGGATACGACGACAGTAACCCATACATGTCGGTCAGGCGTGACCCTCGCTTCTACCGCGATATCATATTCCATGGAGCTGCATTCCGCGATGGAGGGAACAATCCTTCTGTCACAAATACAGCTTCCGGAAGTGACAAAATCGGGGCTAGTAATGCGACCACCACAGGCTATTATCACCGCAAATATTTGCAGGAAGGCTGGAACAGAAGCGGTAGTGTTTCCATAAGTGCCCCTCCTGTATGGCGATTACCGGAATTTATCTATATTTATGCTGAGGCTGTAAATGAAGTATCGGGGCCAAATCAAGCGATATATGACCTTGTGAATACTGTAAGGGCACGTTCTTTTATGGTGCCTATGCCCGTAGCTTGTAAAACAAACAAGGATTTGATGAGGGAATATATCAAACGTGAGCGCCGTGTCGAATTCTATTATGAGAACAAGAGAACATTCTACAGCCGTTTATATCTGGAACCGACAACCGAATCGGAGTTGGCGAAAGAACAACAATGGCTGGCAGCAGGTTCTACGAACAACGAAAGATCCAAAAACTACTGGGCGCAATACCATCAGCCATATCCTAAATGCCAGCGCATGATTAACGGTATGATGCCTGTTGAAGATCCTAATGGTAAAATCGAAGTTGGAGGCAAAAAATACAGGATGGAACGTTTCTGTAAGGAAACACGGGTATTCGAGGCTCCTAAGCATTATTATTGGCCGATTATGCAAACTGAGTTACAGAAGGCCGTAAATCTGGTGCAAAATCCAGACTGGTAAATTTTATTGGTTATCTTGTGAAAGAGAGTTTATAGCTCTCTTTCACTGTTTTATGGCCTTTATTATTTATCTTTAGCCTCCAATAAATACAGCGCCTTGAACGAATACTTAAAATAAATTGAATATGAAACACTTAAGCGCATTCATCGCTCTTATCATCTGTTTTGGCATGCTCTCCTGCACCGGCCAGAAGGAGAGTAAAGTATCTACACCGGACAACTCCAATAACCTTCCTGATTGGGCTTTTGGCGGATTTGTCCGCCCGGACGGTGTCAATCCATTAATCGAACCCAATCCGGCTACAAAATTCTTCTGTCCTATGCAGAAAGATTCTGTCGGATGGGAAGAAAGCGACACATTCAATCCGGCAGCAGTTGTAAAAGACGGGAAGATCTATGTCTTATACCGCGCCGAAGACAATTCTGCCACAGGCATAGGCAAACGTACATCCCGTATAGGCTTAGCTGAAAGTCCGGACGGTATCACAATGCAACTACGCAATACCCCTGTGCTATATCCCGCTGAAGATAACAATAAGGAATATGAATGGGAAGGCGGCTGCGAAGACCCGCGTGTTGCCATGACCGAAGACGGAACATTTGTAATGATGTACACCGCATGGAACCGGCAAGTTCCACGCCTATGCGTAGCTACTTCCAAAGACCTCATTACATGGGAGAAACACGGCCCGGCTTTCGCTAAAGCATACGACGGCCGTTTCAAAGACCTGGCGAGCAAATCAGCATCCATTGTTACCAAGGTAACGGACGGTAAACTCGTAATTACCAAAGTAAACGGGACATATCTGATGTACTGGGGTGAACACATGATCAATGCCGCTACATCGACCGACCTGATAAACTGGACTCCCCTTCTCAATGAAAAGAACGAACTGAAAGGCCTTATCTACCCACGCTATAAGTATTTCGACAGCGCCCTTACCGAATGCGGCCCTCCGGCGATAATAACCGATAAAGGCATTCTCCTTCTGTATAATGGCAAGAACAGAACCGATGACAGACGCGACGAGCGCTTCAATGCGGGCACATACAGCGCCGGACAAGTCTTGTTCGATCTGCAGAATCCATATAAAGTCATCGGACGGCTCGATACTCCTTTCTTTCGCCCAATGGCCGAATTTGAAAAGAGCGGCCAATATACCGACGGTACTGTTTTTATAGAAGGACTGGCCTATCTCAACAACAAATGGTTCCTATACTATGGTTGTGCCGATTCTAAAGTTGGGGTTGCCATTTATGATCCCGGCAAACAAGCCCCCGGAGATCCTATCGAATAATAACAATGTATCTCAATGATCTATATGCCAATATCTAATTTAGAGTTGGCATATTTTTTTACCAATCCCCTCATCAGAAACTTTCCAGATTAGCCATATTCCACAGATTAAGGAACGCCAGTTTGGTTATATCCACCACCTTATCATAATTTATCTTATCCGCTTCATCGCTGAGTTTATGATAATCGGGATGTAAATCGGTGTTATAAAAAATCACGGGAACACCTTTCTGCATAAACGGCATATGGTCGCTCCCTCCCGGCGAACTGTCTAAAGATGGAAAGTCCGGAGTCAGCTTTAAGCTGTACCTTTCTATATCTGACTTTATCCATTCCCCGAATACAGGTTTGCTTTCACTATAAAAAACAGATACATGAGCACCGTCTCCGTCTTTGTTGCGCCCTATCATATCACAATTGATATATCCTTTTATGGGAATAGGTGAAAGCAGCGGAACAGGTATGTATGAAAAGTGTTCTTCCACAAAATGAAAAGAACCCAACAATCCCATTTCTTCCCCATCCCAAAGGGCGAAAACGACAGTCCGATCCGGTTTCTGTCCCGAAGCGACGAAAGCCTTCGCGATCTGCAATACAGCCGATACGCCCGAAGCATTATCATCAGCCCCGTTATACACACTATCGTTCAGATTGCCGGAGTTTAGTCCTAAATGATCGTAATGCGCTCCTATCATAACTATTTCGTCGGTATTTTTACCCGGAATATATCCCAATACATTATTCAATCTGGTATCCTGATTAGCCGATCCTTTAAAAATATCCGGGATAAAAGGATGCATGAATTTGCCCTGCCAGGGCTTTATGCCAATATCTTCCAGAATAGCCGCGATATAGCTTGCAGCCTTCGCTCCGCCACGCTGCCCAGCTTTCCGTCCTTCAAGACTGTCACTGGCCAGAACTCCTATATAAGTAAGGGCATGCTGACGGGTAATAGCCGACAAACCCTTTTCCACAGAAGTTTGAGATAAGCAACAAATAGAGAGTAAGAGTAGTGTAGAAGTAAGTATATGTTTCATGTATTCAAAAGTTTTTCAGGTTTGCCATATTCCACAGATTGAGGAAAGAGGCCTTGGTAATATCCACCAGTTTATCCCAGTTTATTTTATCGGCATGGTCGGTAGGCTGATGATAATCGGGATGTCCATCCGTATGATACCATATCAAAGGGATATCACGTTTTGCAAAAGAAGCATTATCACTTCCCCCTATCGGTTTATCCCACGGCCTGTAGTCCGGTTTCAGATTCAGTTTGTATGTTTCTATATCATCTTTGAGCCATTCTCCGAACGCAGGGTGTGATTCGGTATAAAAATAAACGACATGTTCCGGTTTTGCCTCATCCTTATTACGGCCTATCATATCAAAGTTCAGGTATCCTTTGATAGATGATGCAAAAGGACAATCAGCCACAAAATATTCCGAACCCAACAAACCCAGTTCTTCCCCGTCCCAGAAAGCAAATATAACCGTTCTCTCCGGCTGCTGACCTGAAACGACAAAAGCTCTTGCTATCTGTAACACGGCTGATACCCCGGAAGCATTATCATCGGCGCCGTTATATATTTTATCTCCGACCAGACTCTCATCCACTCCCAGATGGTCGTAATGAGCGCCGACAATCACATATTCGTCTTTCCTTTTACCTTCAATATATCCCATAACATTCTTCAACTCCAGTTTTCTATAGGCCCTTTCCTGCTTATATTTAGCTATAGAATCGGGATGTACGGAGAATCGCGCCCGTGTCTGACGCTCGCGGCTATATGCTTCGAACGGCTGGAAATAAGAACCAGTATTCAAAGGCTTAACACCCATATCCTGCAACAGAGATTTGATATACTCCGCAGCAATACGGCTCCCATGCCTGCCCGCTTCCCGCCCCTGCAAAGCATCACTGGCAAGGAACCCGATATAAGCTCCGGCACTTTCCTTGTTAATACTGCCGAGTCCGGCATCTTTTCCAGACTGCCCGAGAACAGACAGAGAGATAAAAAAAGCAGTTATAAGAAATATTTTATTCATAAAGAAGATAGCATTTAATGATACATTATTTCAATCTGACTTGATTATTGCATACTTTAATGCAGTCCTAAAAGCATATTAGCTACAATAATACACAAAACAATCAAGGTCACCACCACATACATGTAGTCTTTTTCTATCAGAAAGCCAATTACAGAAAAGGCAACCCGCAATATGGGCGTCGCGATCAACACACATACCCCCAATTGTATAATAGCCGCGCCATCGAAAGACAAAACACGGGGAATTATTGTAGACAATTCCCTCAGATAATGTTCTACTCCGGGAAATGGTTGCCCGTCCGGCGTTGGTCTGTAATGTTCCATAGACACCCCGTGATTCTGGAAAAGATAAATAATACCTCCCAAGAGTGTAATGCCACAGGCAAGGGTAACTCCATAGCGAAGCAGTTTTCCTATAAAGAGCTCCATATCCCTTTCGGCCCAAAATTCTTTTGTAAATATATTCATACTGATGTTTTAGTTATGAGTTGTTTACTGTTCACAGTTTACCGGTTATACCATTATATATCATCGAAACAGCGAGCAAGAAAATCACGACACTGAAAAGCATTCGCAATTTTTTCACATTCGTCTTAGGCAGTATTTTAGATCCGAAGAACGCCCCCAGTAATACCCCTACAACGATAGGCATTGCCAGCCCCGGGTCTATATATCCGCGTTGCAGGTAAATAACCGCACTTGCGGCAGCTGTTACACCGACCATGAAGTTACTTGTTGTGGTAGATACTTTAAAAGGTATCTTCATTGCAGTATCCATTGCCAGCACTTTCAATGCTCCCGAACCAATACCTAACAGTCCGGATAAAACACCCGCCAATGTCATCAGTGAGTAACCACCCATTACATTATGTACATTATATTTTTCTATTCTCCCGTCTTTTGTGGGATAGGAACCGTTAAGTTTCAGTTTCTCCCCGAGTTTATCACCCGGCGCGGCATAATCTATATTCTCTTCCTTCTTGCTGATAGAACGTACTGCAGAAAAAATCAACACACAGCCAAATATGACAGCAATATATACTTTATCGAGATACATAGCCACTATAGCGCCGATCACAGCCCCGGTGGTAGTCGCTATCTCAAGAAACATCCCTATACGCACATTAGTTATTCCTTCTTTGATATAAGCCGCCGCCGCACCCGACGATGTAGCAATCGATGTTACTAAAGCCGCTCCTATCGCATAGCGCATATCTACGCCAAACCCCAGAGTAAGCAAGGGGATTACTACAACACCCCCACCCAATCCTGTCAGTGAACCGATAAACCCGGCAAAGCAGGCACCGAAAAAAAGGATGATGGAGAACACTTCTAAATTTAAGTCCATTTCATTTATTTTTTTACGAGTGTAAAGATACTATTTCGCAAGCCAATTCAGTTAACAAATTTGCAAATTAGTATATTAGCAAATAGTGCAAAGCAACTTTACAGTTAGCAGTTAGCAGTAAACAGTAATGTAGCTTTCTCAACTTATGACTTACTACTTATTACTTAAAATTTACTACTTGTTAAAAAGTAACAAAGGTAACACTTGTTTCAGTGAACAGTAAATAGTAAACAACTTGTATCCCGTGTCTTGTCTACTCGTAACTTCCCCAAAAGGTAACAAAAGTAACACTATTTTACAGTCAACAGTTAGCAGTCATCAGTCAACAACTCATAAGATGTAAAAACTTTGCGCCTTTGCGTCTTTGCGTGAAACAAAACAGGGAGTCAGCCGACTCGTAACTTGTAACTGCCCTAGGGTGAAGAAATAACATTCGCCGAAGCGAAGGCAAGGCAAACCCGTAACTATTTCAAAAAAGTTACAAAAGTTACACTTTTTCCACTATTTTTTATCTGTTACTTTTTTCCCTCTCTGTAAGTCCCCTTGGGGCAGCGGCCTATCAATACATCAAAGAGCTATCAGCTAAAAGCTATATCCTATAGATAAAATACTCCATTCCTATTCATATAAACCGGCATCTTTTTTTATAGAAATAAAAAAGATGCATCCAATGAATACATCTTTTTTGTGAACGGAATACCTAATTATAAAAACAGGTATAATCTATTCATATAATCATCTGTAAAAAGGCTGACTTCCCAACCGGGTTTCTTACAGTTTCTTAATTATCTGAGTTACATCAACAAGGCTGAAAGCTTCTCTGAAAATCTTCAAGATCTCATTGTAGGTAGAATACTCAGCTTCTACGTCAAAACTCTGAACGCCAAACGGACGATATTCGTTAATTTTGGCCTCATGGCTACTTCCAATGTTGTAAATTCTTTCCATAACTTTATTTTTTTAGAGAAAATAAAACAGCAGTATAACTTATTTTGAAACATAAAAAATCATCAATACTTTATTTTATTTCACTGTATAAACAAATATAACGATAATAACATATTTTTGCAAACTTTTGTTTCATAAAAATTTATTTTTAACACCACAGATCCAATAGCTCTCCAATACAACACTCAAAATATTATATATCAAACAATTAAATAAAATAAAATTAGCCGGCCTTAAAAAAAACAACTATACAAAGCAAAATTATATTTCAAATCAAAACTTTTCTGATTTCGAAAAGAAACTTTGATAGAATTATATCGAAACTTTATTCGAAACCTTAATTAACCCAAAGCCTTTGCTAAAATCGAAATAGGATGCTCACAACGCTTCGTTGTCGACATTTCTATCTGCCATTTGCATGTTTCGCAATCGGTAACGACATAGTCTGTATCACTTGCTTCTATCTGTCCGAACAGAGACGCGCCAATATCCTGAGATGTCTTATAATTTTCTTTCTTAAAGCCGTAGGTCCCGGCAATACCACAACATTGCGAATCAAGAACTTTCAATTCTATATTCGGGATCAATTTCAGTAATTCTATCGAATAGTACGACCATCCCAGTTTTTCCATATGGCAGGGCGTATGATAGGCCACCTTTATTTTTTCCTTACCGAATTTCAACTTCACATCAGTTATACTTAACAGACGGTATATATAACGGGTCGCAAGCTCCACATTATCCCTTACATCGGATGTATCGATATCCAGCAAATGAGGATATTCGTCCCGTATGGTAAAAGTGCAGGTCGAAGAAGTTGCCACCACAGGAATATTCTTTTCCAGTACCGATTCCCTGATAGAAGCCATATTCACCTCCGCCTGTTTCTTAGCCTGACCTATAAGACCGTTGGAAATCAATGCCACTCCACAGCACTTCTCTTTCCTAAGCAGCTGAACGCCGATTCCGAGTGCATTAAATACCTTTACGAGATCTTTTCCCAGTTGCGGATTATTATAATTGGCATAGCAACCATGAAAATAGCTGACCTGTTCCTTAAATTTCTTTTGCTTATCCGCCTGCTTTTTATACCAGCTTTCGAATGTACCGAACGAATATTTCGGAAAAGTACGGTGATGATCTATCTTCAAAGCAACATCCAGTACTGACTTCATCGGCTTTAATCCCAAAGCAAGATTTACAATGGGTGCAAAGGGAGTAGCCAGCGAGCCTACAATATCCGTATTGGCCAGAATATAATCCCTCAGTTTCGGTTTTTTCTTACTGTATTTTATCCGTGCCGACTGGATAATATCGCCAATCTTCACATTCGAAGGGCATGCCACTTCACACCTCTTGCAATTGATGCAATACTTCAATGCTTCGTCATAAAAGTTCGATTTTTTCAGACGCAAACGTTCTCCGTCAGGCCCGGCCTGCTTTGGTCCGGGATAAGCGGGATTTACAGCTGCTACCGGACAATATACCGTACAGATGGTACATTTGATACATTGTTCGAAATTATTATCGCTTATGTTATGTTGTTGAAGATTCATCACCGTCCTCCTTCCAGGTCTCAGACCTATTATTTTCTTTTACTTACTCAATATTTTATCCGCTATAAACAGGGCGCTAAGGATGGAAACCCCTGCCCCACTACCCTCTTTTACCGGATTGAATCCTTCCAGAAGCGCACCGGAAACATATAGATTTTCTATAACTTTACCTTTACATAAAGCGTTGAATGTTTCGTTTGTCTTTACGCCAAATTCCTGATAATTCTGTCTATCGAACATATTCCGGTTGTACCAGTCTTCCCTGCCGGGATTATAAGACACATCCAGATCGAACACAGGTTCGTAAACCCGGGAGCGCGTCGCTATCAACCCCTGACTGAAATAGCTCCCTGTTGCCAGAACTATATTCCCGGCATTGAAAGGGATATTACCGTGATTGTAAGAATAAACCCTCATCACCCTGTTATCCTCCACATCAGCCCGCTTTACCGTATCGCCCAACATATATACACCTCCCAGATGAATAAAATAATCGTGCATATACTGTTGCGTGTGTATTCCTATTATAGACGGCGGCAATGTCGGAATCAGGTATACCGGCTTACCTGCAGCCTTCCTCAAGGCGGCAAGTATATTTGTATTTTCCAATCCGAAACATGCCGGAAAAACGATGGCTTCGCTATCCAGCGCCACCTTGCCTAATATCCTTACCAATTCATCTTTATTGGATTCTTTATCGAGTATCCGTGCAATATTCGTCGAACGCAGTTCACTCGGATTGCGGCGAAGATAATCCAGATCGGGCAGGCTAAACAGATGAATATCGCTCTTCGTCCCCATTTTAGCAAATTCATCCGCTATAAACCGAGGATAGAAATCAAGGAATCCGGCAATATTAAAAATCGAAACTTTCTTCCACGGCAATTCCCGTTCCGATTTACTGACAGCAAAATCAGATGCAGACAGCCAGGTAGGTTTCAATGTTCCCATAGGAGTTATCCGGTAATGGTTTTCCATAGAATCACCCTGAACAGGCAAGCCTATTCCCGTGAGAAAAGCTTCTGATTCACCCGCCAATTCACCGAATTTATTTTCACCCAATTTTGCGTATGGATGACAGGGAGACATCCGGATCAAATCCTTCACAGATCTCCGGGGATCGGTTACCGCTTCGCCATCCGGCAATACATTCAACAAATCGAACGAACCTGATGAGAAATGCAACGCGCTCTGCCCTGAAGATACAATCGCACAACGGTGTCCTTGCTGCAATAAACGTATTCCACATGTCAGGCCGGATAGCCCTCCTCCTATAATTACGGTGTCAAACTTCATCTTGTCCTTCTTGCTTTTGTAATAACTTCAATCCGCACACACTCTCATATACCCAGTTTGTATATTCACTTTCACGCAATGTATCACCCCATGCTATGGGATAAATACCTTTCCAGCGTTCATTCAGAAAATAAGCCAGATCTTCCTTGGCAGTCTTTGTACACAATTTATCCGTATCGCCCATAATACCGGCGGCACGGCAGGCACACAGTTCCCCCTGGCATGTTCCCATCCCCACACGTGTACGGCGGCGAAGGTCAACCAGATTGGTCACGCTCAGTTCTTCCAACGCGTACTTCACCTCCCCGACTGATACTTCTTCACACTCACAAACCAGACTATTATCATCTTCCGTATTACCCGACAAATTACCCGCCATATCACCATGACGGTAAATAGCAGATTTGCGTTGTGCCGCAGGTAGCGATACTATCTTCTTATTTATATCTTCTGTTTTTTCCCGCGAACCGGGCAGAGTCTCTTCGGCAGTAGTACATTTATTTGTCACATTCAATTTCCGGCATACCAGATCCGTAGCCCATTCTGCCATCAGGCGATAAGTCATTAGTTTGCCGCCCGTTATAGTTACATATCCTTCCAGTCCGTCCCGCTTGGCATGATCGAGCAGAACAATGCCCCGGCTTACACTGCGTCCTGTAGGATCATTATCTGAAGCAACCAAAGGCCGCACTCCTGCATAAGCCCGCAGTATCCGTGTCCGGTTGAGTATCGGGGCTAACTTTTCCCCTTCGCGGATAAGCGTATCTACTTCCTCCGGAGTTACCACCATATTATCTATCTGGTCGTACGGAATATTGCTCGATGTAGTACCTATCAGCGATATTGTATCTCCGGGAACGAGTATATCGGCATCGGCAGATTTGCGGCACCTGTTCAGCACCATATTGTTTATCCGGTGTCCAAAAATCAATAAAGCCCCTTTGGCCGGAAGCATATTTACTTTTATATCTGCAAACTCAGATATATGTTGCACCCAAATACCGCCTGCGTTTACTACGACAGAAGCATATAGTTCTTTCGTTTCTTTCGTTTTATGATCAAAAGCCTTTACACCTACAATCCTGTCTTGCTCACGAATCAACCCTACAACTTCGTGATATGTATAAACCACAGCCCCGTAATTCTTCGCATCTATCATATTAGAAGCTGTTAGACGAAAGGGATCGACAGATCCGTCGGGAACCTTTACTGCCCCTATAATATTCTTATTAGCAGATGGTTCCATCACAAGCGCCTCCTTCGGATCTATTATTTGCGCGTTGATGCCTGCCATAGTACATGCCTCGACAAACTTTGACTGGTAGGCAATATCATCTTCGGGCAGAGTCAGAAAAAGCCCGTTAGTCTCTTCTATACAATGACTGGCTATCCTTTTCAGCACCATATTTTCTTTAATACATTCCTCAGCCGACTCCCTATCAGTAACAGCATAACGCGCACCACTGTGAAGCAAACCATGATTGCGTCCGGTCGCGCCTGTCGCTATATCATATCTTTCCAATAACAATACATGCAAGCCCCGGCGGGAGCAATCACGGGCTACCCCGGCTCCGGTAGCACCTCCCCCGATGATGATAACATCAAATAACTTTGCTGAATTAGGCTGGCTGATACTCATGCTTTAGTTTTTTTAGTTTCACTATACAAAAAAAAGAAAATTTCGGAATATTTCAAAATATTTTCGAAAGTTTTTGAAAGTTTTCGAAACTACATTTAAAAAAGGTAATGCAGATAGCCATTTGTTCCTAAACTTTATCTGCAGTTAATTGTTTTATTTATTAGTTAATCAAATAGAAAAGGTATGAAACAGCTGACACTTGCTTTATTTTTTAGCTTAATAATGATATCCATGGTTCAGGAAGATAAGACTTTGCATGATTTCAAAGTAAAGGATATTGATGGAAAAGAATTCGACTTTTCATCTTTAAAAGGGAAAAAGGTTCTGGTTGTAAATGTAGCGTCTAAATGCGGCTTAACACCTCAATACACAAAGCTACAAGAACTATATGAAAAGTATAAGGATAAGAATTTTGTCATCATCGGCTTTCCTGCCAACAACTTCAATGGACAGGAACCGGGAACAGACGAAGAAATCAAAACATTCTGTACGTTAAATTATAACGTATCCTTCCCGATGATGAGTAAAATAGATGTAGTTGGAGACAACAAAGCTCCAATTTACAAATGGCTTACCGAAAAAGCGGAAAACGGCAAATTGGATGCCGAAGTACAATGGAATTTCCAAAAGTTTATGATTGACGAAAACGGTCATCTGGTCGATTTCGTTCCACCCCGTGAAGATCCATTCTGTGAAAAGATAGTAAAATGGATCGAACAAAAATAAATACTTAATTGTACATTTAATATAATTGAAGCTTTTTAGAATACATTAAAACCGGGTTAAATAAGATCGTGATAAAAACGATCCTCAATTTATTCAGGCCATAATCTTACTTTCTTTGTAACCCATTCCATAAGACAAATAAAATGCAAGAGGGCATCCGCATATCTGCGAATACCCTCTTTATTATATTCATATGTCTATATAATTATAATTCTAAAGATTATTTTTTCGTCTCGATGTAGTCACTCCCCTATATACCATATATAAGAATAATATAGATAAAATAATAGGTAAGGAAATATCACCAATCGGTGCACCGACGTTACCCGGATTAGACCATTCATCTTCTCCCGGCAAGTATGGATCTTCCCAAGAGCTCGATCTGGCCAAAAACCCGCGTGCTGGAGCTGCCAAAGCTGAGGTTTGAGTTTCACTGGCTATAGACCTCTTCTCTTTTTTCAGATATGAAGTTGAAGGTAAATCAGTTGTTATAACGGAAGCATCAAGCGTTTCCTCAGCCTGAATGGATACCGAAGGAATCGTTAAGCAAAAGAATAATGTCAAAAATATCAATATTCGTAGTTTCGTTTTCATCTATCTTTATTTTACGTGCGTATGTGTCTGTGTAATTAACTTAGCTTACGTCGTTGTATTTAGTTCTGTAAATTCACAAATTTAACTGTATGATTTCTTTTTCCTGTAATTTTTACAATGTATGTTCCAATATTCAGTGGCTTTACATATGACCACGGTTGCTGTAATTCTGTAATCTTTGTGCGTCCCATCAGACGTCCCTGCATATCATAAATAACAACATCGCTATTCACATCATCTTCAATTAAACCGGATATGTATAATGTCGATGAATTATAATAGCAAGATATTACTTTGTCATCCGGTCCTACCACAGTTCCTTCCGTATCATAGAAACGGAGGATAAAACGGTTGTCATTTACTTCACTTGTAGAACTTGATGCAGCCTCTGACACAAATGTATATTCAGTTTCAGGAGTAATTTTCACTATCTTATTATTCAAATACCTATCTATAAGCCATACACCAGGAACAGATTCTATATTTTCCAAACCGTAGAACTTTAGGGTCATCTCCTGTGTTGAAGAAGGCGGCATAAAATACAGAGCTAATTCTTTTGTCTGCGTAGGGACAGCATTTCCTAAGAGATTTTCCTGGTCACTGGATTTTGTGTAAACGATTGCTTTACTTTGCTCGAATGAGGTCTTGGTCGGCTTACCGTTTACTTCATCCACATATGTTTCAAATGCTTCGGATATACCCTTTCTTGTATCGTACGGATCTGTTTTATACTGAGGCTTAGCATTATCATTAAATATCACGGTAGCTCTGTCAGTTGTACCGTTATTACTCTTAGCCTCCACAATAAACCAATCTTTCATTACAGAAGTATTGTCATTACTAACTGACGCCTTAGTCGCCTCCGCGCTCTTAGTGAAACGAGGCACACCGAAAGTCTGCAATGCCGGATCGAGCTTTATTGTTATGGACCTGCTTGCCTGCAAACAAAACATCTGCATAGGAGAAATCACATGTGCTAATGGATTCGTAATAGCTGCTGCAACGCCAGTCCTACCGGGCTGAACTTCATAGACGGCCGATGCCCCGTCTCGGCTCACAAAATCATAAGTTGTCTTGTAATTGAATATATTTTTATCAGGATCATACTTAACCAAAGCCTGGTTTATCATCCAATATTTAGCCCTTACGTCTGCTGTTGAAGAAACGGAAGATATTATCACCTTATTAGATTGGTCGGGGGAAAATAAGGTGGATTGAAATCCGTTCGCAATAGTTGAAGCCTCTGCAAGCTCGTTATAAGTACTACCATCACTCTCCGGGGTAGTATTGTAACCTAATAACGGATTTAAGCTTATCGGAGCCATAAAAGGATTACCCAAAAAGTTCAAACCCGGCTCCAAATCCACTATTACAGCTCCGGTATTAAACTTTTCCTGTGTCATCAATTCGTATCTGGACCTGTCTTTACCATTTTCTATCCATTTAGGATCATTCAAACCATTCACTGGTAATCCCGGATCTGAATAAGCATTACCTGAACTGAATTCAGTTGCATTATACAAGAAACGGCTGAAGCCTTCCATTGCACCATTAGGCGCAGCCAAATCATAGAGAATCTTCCGATTAAAAGTATATCCGCCTCTTGCACGTTTTGTATTCTTTATGCCCTTAGTCGGAGAATTAAAGAAATTCCATCTGTCATTAATATTGTCTGGTCCGGTTGTATGGTCTGCATGTGAAACTTCCATACTGATAAAATACCCGCGCCCGGCTTTCATTCTAAAGAAGGGATCGACTATAGGCCCTTCATACGAAGTAATGCTGCTGCTGTTTGGCTTAGTCAATGTATGATAGAACATGTAATCGGCTCCCAATTGCTCGAATGGAGGCGTAAATCCCGTCAGCCTATTCCAGCCTGCTCCCCCGTTAGGATTGGAAGCATCTGTTCTGAGCGTTCCACCAAAAGTAGCAGAATCTGTTATCTTGTCGCTGGTAAAGTGGCCATCGTCTGTAGAAGCGCTACCATCCGCTGTAAAGTTATACAATTTCAAATCCACCTCACTATAGGTAGCTAAAGCCAATGGATCTGCACTTGTATTTGAGTAGACATTCTTAATTCTGGCAAAACCGGTATTTATTATTAGCGGGTTAGTAACCCCATCGGCATTTACAGCCAAACGATTATCACCGTTTGCACGGATATAATCTACAGATATCGCGGCCGATACATTAACCAACAGGTTATTATTCGTTTTATTTTCTATACTAATCGTAGGAAAATCTATCCAGTTATATTTTTTTTGTTCCTTGTTATCCCATGTAACCGAACCTTCCGAAGCGGTTCCAAATATATTCTGTTGCGAAGTACCTATAAAAGCAATAACACCGGTTGTTTCTGTGTCACTTACAGTTTTGCCATCGAAAAGCTGTGAAAATTCGCCCGTTTCAGTTCTTCTATTAGGATCTTTAGCATTAATAAAATCTCCTGTTATTTCCGTACGCCCTTTTTGTACAATCACAGAACCTGTAGCAAATTTAGCGGAACCGCCAATATATAATGAAGTAGACGAACTTTCCCCAGCTACAGGAGCAGGAGCAGGAGTTCCATCGGTCTTATATTTGACATACGTTTTACCTTTGGAGTAAAATATTACATCAGATTGTCCTTTAAGAAACAAAGGCAGAAAAAGTAATACGACTAATACTAATCGAAGTTTCATTATTGTAGTTTTATTAAAGTCAGTCAAAATCAAAATGTTATCCTAAAAGCACCATAAGGAAGACAGTTTATAAAGTTTCATGTATCTTCGAAATACACCACAAAGATAATTTTTTTTTCTTATCAATGAACATTTTAAGCCATTTTTTAGTGAAAAAATAACACGTTTGCTATTATATATAAGAGTATACGTCAATTAACTGGTATACAATTATAAATGGCGTCCTCTTAATAAATCATTCACAGTCTTCACAGGATTAAAAGTTTCAATCGGAACTTCCACAAATATCGTATTCCAGTCAGACATGGCTCCATTCCATAATCCAGGCAGCTCCAAAGCCTTTAATTCCTTACCATTTTTTGATTTGACAGATATAAACCCTGTGTTGTAATCCACATAATCTTTCAAATTGAAATGATACCCTCTGTAATCCTTTACGCTACACACAATATCCACTGGATTGAAGTGCGTCCCACTCTTAAACATCTCTTTCTTGGCCTCATCAGACATATCTATCTGTGAACTTTCCAAAATCTGGGGAGAAACCGTTTTATCCGAATTCACCGCCAAAAACGGACCTCCTCCGGGTTCACCGACATTCCTTACCATACCGCAAACACGGCATGGCCTGTCGAGCTTACGTTTTAGATAAAGGACCAACTCTGCATCTTCCAGAAATTTCGTATCAGGATTCTTTACATTCAGCACATCCTGCACGAAATGCAAAATTTCCAGCAATTCATTATGAGTATATTTTCCACTATCTAAAAGTTTCAGATAGTCGAAAACTTTCCCCTGTGTTTCTACCAGCACACCTGCCAGTATCCTCTTATATTTAGTTTCAACTTCTTTGTATTTATCAGGGACTGTATTATCTATATTTTTCACAAAGATAATATCTGCGTCCAGATCATTCAGGTTCTCAATCAATGCCCCATGCCCCCCGGGTCTGAATACAATCTTATCATTATCCCTGAATGGCTCGTTATTAGCATCCACAGCAACAGTATCAGTACTGGACTTCTGCTCACTGAAACTTATATTATAGCTTACGGATAATTCTTTTTCAGCTTTTTCCTTTTTAGAACCTATCAATTTTTCAAACAAACTTCGATGCTCAGGAGATACTGTAAAATGAAGATTTATCTCCCCTTTATCATTCCGGGCATACAGATAGCCTTCCTGTAAATGTTCTTCGACCGGAGTTCGAGAAAAGCCATCGTAGCGGTGAAATCGAAGCAGGCCTTTAGGTAAACTCCCATAATTAAGACCTTCCGGTTTCAATAAATTCCTTACAACTGATTTATAATCAACACCTGCCAACAATGTTTTAAGATCTTTACCTTCGTTTTTGATGCAGGCTGCATCCAACTCTTCATAAAAAGCAAATTTTTCGAGTCCTTCAAAAAAAACCTTTTCAAATGCAGATGTGGGTACTTCGTAAGGTGCATCCAGAAATTCAAACAGATCCTTGAACATTCTGCTGGCAGCACCTGATGCAGGGACAAACTTCATTATTTTACGACCCGAAGATGCATATTTATTCCATGCATCCAAATATTTTTGTTCCTCGTCAGCCGTAACTACCATTATTCCTTTTTCTACCGAAGCAGGAGCTGATATTTCCAAAAAAGGGAATCCTTTTTGGAAACTGTCGATTTGTTTTTGAAATTCTTCCGGGGAAATACCTTTTTCCTCAAGATAAAGTTTATCTGATTCTGTGATCATAGCCTTACATTATACATCTATATTATTAAAGTCCAACTGCAAAACTAACAAAAATATCGCAAAGTTACCCTAACTGCTTAAAAAATTCCCATATGACAATACCTGCTGCAACGGAAACATTCAATGAATGTTTTGTCCCATACTGAGGAATTTCTACGCAACAATCACATAAATCCACAACTTCCTGCCGGACACCTTTCACCTCATTTCCTAATATAACAGCATATTTTTTTGTTTTGTCCAACACCAGTTCATCCAGCATAATACTGCGCTCAGCCTGTTCTATAGCACAAATAGTAAAGCCTCTGTTCTTCAACTCCCTGACAGCATCCTCCGTTTGCTCATAATATATCCAATCTAAAGAATTTTCGGCGCCTAAAGCGGTTTTATGTATCTCCGCATTTGGCGGACAAGCTGTTATACCGCATAAAAAAACCGATTCTATCAAAAAAGCATCTGAAGTACGAAAAACTGATCCGATATTATTCAGACTCCTTACGTTATCTAAAATAATAATCAGCGGAGTTTTTTCCGCGTCCTTAAATTCGTCTATCGAGATCCTGTCCAGTTCCGTTATTTTTTTTACCCTCATAGCTTCTAATCGATCAGAATTACACTTGCATAATCCAACTGTGCTCCAATAGGCGGATTACGTTTCGATAGTTTAAGCTCGATACTCTCTATTTGAGTATATTTGTTCTTTAGACGATCGATTATACGTTTCGCTGCATGCTCCAATAATTTTGACGGTATCATCATCTCTATTTTAATATCCTCATAAACATCCGCATAGCTTATAGTATCATTCAAATCGTCTGAAACGGATGCTTTCGTGAGGTTTACCCCGATCTTCAGATTAATGACATAAACATTCCCGACCACCGTCTCCTGACCAAAAACGCCATGATTGGCATAAAAAGTCAGGTTTTCCAATAATATAAAACTTTTCACAATTATGTTGTATTTTGATTATTCGACAAGCAAAGATAGGTAAAAAGATGCATTTCTAATGATTTGCCAGTCATACAGGAACATGTTATAAACTATTAAAACCATTGCTATTTTTGATTAAGAAATTTATAGTTCTGATGATTTTTAACTAAGTTTGTTTTCTAATAAACCGAACAAATTAGCAGCATGGCAAAAATCAAGGAGGTTATAACAACAGCCAATACCCACAACATCCTCACCTCAGGCACTCAAATAACAGGCGACATCAGTGCTGAAGAAGATTTTCGGATAGATGGCACAATAGAAGGAAATGTAGATTGTAAAGGGAAAATTATATTAGGAAATAGCAGTAAAATTACAGGCAACATAAACTGTTCCAACATAGAAATATGGGGAACCGTAAACGGAGATGTCTCTTGTGTCGAAAATGTTATACTTAGAGCTTCCTCGTTCCTGAAAGGAGATATAAAAACGGCAACAATAGAAATCGAACCCGGAGCTAAATTTGATGGCAGCTGTTCGATGTATAAAGGATAATGAGATTATCAATGAAGAATGAAGAATGAAAAATAATTAGCAGATTCGAATATCAGCATATTAGCAAATGATATTGCCGCTTGCGATCCATTTGCGAATTTTCAAATATGCTAATTCGCTAATTATATACTTGTAACTAATAACTAAATAATATGAGCAATACAATTCATAAAAGACTGAATGCTTTACGCAAATTTATGGAAGAGAAAGGATTACATGCCTTTATTATTCCCAGTACAGATTCTCACCTGAGCGAATACCCTGCGTCACATTGGGCTTCAAGAGAATGGATAAGCGGCTTTACCGGGTCGGCCGGAACTGTAGTTGTAACCCGCGAGAAAGCCGGATTATGGACTGATTCGCGCTACTTCCTTCAGGCGGCAAGCGAACTGGATGGTACAGGAATAGACCTGTTCAAAGATGGCCTGCCTCAGACTCCCGCCATTGATGAGTGGCTGGCCTCTGAATTGGGAAAGGGTGACTATGTGGGTATAGATGGTAATGTATATGCCGCTAAAGAAGCATTCAGCCTGACTCATAAACTGAATATGAAAGGATTGCATCTGATTAGCGATTATGATCCGTTCGATACCATTTGGCACGACAGGCCTGAAATCCCAAAGAATCCATTCTTTATACTTCCTGAAAAGTACACTGGTGAACCGGCCCACAAAAAAATAGCGCGCATATGCGACTCTGTCGAAAAAAACGGAGCCGAATCTTTGCTTGTAGCATCATTAGATACCATTGCATGGATATTCAACATCAGAGGTAATGATGTAAAATGCAATCCGGTGACCGTAAGCTATGCCTATATTTCACGCAAGGAAACCGTATTATTCATTGATCCGAAAAAACTTTCCGATGAAACTACAAGTTATCTGAAGGCAGAAGGAGTAACAATTGCCGAATACTCCAAAATATATGATTATGTATCAAAAATAAAAACATCCGTTTGCCTCGACAGCAATAAAATAACTTTCAGCCTATACAATACAATCCCAACAGAAAACAGGATTGTAGATATCCCATCTCCTGCCGACCTGATGAAAAGCATCAAGAATGAAGCGGAGATACAAGGATTCAACAACGCTATGGAACGTGATGGCGTAGCCTTGGTTCGTTTCTTCATGTGGCTCGAAAAAGCTGTACCGGAAGGTGGTGTTACAGAAATAATGATTCCTGAAAAGCTGGTAGAATACAGAAGCCGGCAAGATAACTTTGTAGGAGAAAGCTTCGATACCATTTCAGGCTACGGGCCAAATGGTGCTATCGTGCATTACCACGTATCACCTGAAAGTTCGGTTGAAATCAAGCCTGAAGGTTTTCTGCTGGTAGATTCCGGCGCCCAATACTTTGACGGTACTACCGACATTACCCGTACCATAGCCGTAGGCCCGCTTACCGGGCAAATGAAAAAGGATTACACCATGGTATTAAAAGGCCATATCAGCCTTGCCACTGCCATTTACCCACAAGGAACACGTGGAAGCCAGCTGGACATTCTCGCCCGTAAATCCATGTGGGACAACGGAATAAACTACCTGCACGGAACAGGGCATGGCATAGGCCATTTCCTCAATGTACATGAAGGTCCGCAAAGTATCCGTATGAACGAGAACCCTACAACACTACAGATCGGCATGGTTACATCCAATGAACCGGGACTATACAGAGCCGGGAAATATGGTATCCGCACAGAAAACCTTATACTTACACAGCACGAAACCACTACGGAGTTCGGTGATTTCTATTCGTTCAAAACACTTACTCTTTGTCCGATAGATACAACACCGGTAGTGAAAGAAATGCTGACTAAAGAAGAAATCATATGGCTCAACGAATACCACAAATTTGTATATGATCGTCTCTCCCCTCTGCTAACTGAAGAAGAGAAAGGCTGGTTAAAAGAAAAGACAAATGAGATATAGTATATTAATCCTTATTAGCCTCCTCTTTGCTTTCAAAGCGGAGGCTCAAAATAACACAAACAAAGACGAAGCAGGCTTCAACCTCAACGTAAACATTCCATCCCAAAAGAATAACATGTTATATCTGGGCTATTATTGGAAAGGTACTACCTATGCCCGGGATTCGGTACAATTATCAACGGAAGGAAAAGCCAGTCTCAGTTTTTCGGAAGAACCGGCAGCAGGACAATATTTTATTTTTATAAAACCGGACTTCCGTATTGATCTCCTTATTGATAAAGGAGAAAATGACATCCAACTATTCATAAACGAGAAAGACTTTACAAAAAGCACAGTAACCGGCAGCAACAATACCAAATTATTGTGGACATACCTGAATAACATTCAGAAAAGAGATATAGAACGAAGCAAATTGGAAAAACAACTTGAAGACTCATCCATTACCACTCAAAAAAGAAAGAATCTGGGTGTGGAGATTCAAAAACTAGATGAAAATACTCAGGCTTATATCCAGAAGACAATAAAAGATAATAAAGACAACTGGTTTGGGGTTTTCCTGAAAGGGATGGAGTCTGTTACATTACCTTATAAACAGCCAAAAGACGGGAAAGAATTCCAAGAAAACAGGGAATATGGCAAACTGCATTTTTTTGACAATATAGACCTCACCGATCCCCGCTTATGGTCGACCAACTATATGAACAGCTATATAGACACTTACATACAACACTGGATGGATCAGGTTCCCGATTCGTTGGCAAATGCAGCAAGCGAGCTGGTTGCAAAAACAAAAGGAAACGAATTTTGTTTTAAAGAAATGCTATCGAAACTAACAAACGAATCACTAAAAAGCCTGAGAATGGGTGACGAAAATATCTGGGCACGTCTGGCCGAAGATTATATTTTCGACAAAGATGTAGTATGGATCGATAGCGCCCAGAATTCGGAATTGCGGAAGCAATACGAGTTAATCAAAAATAACCGTGTCGGGATGAAAGCCCACAATCTTATTCTGCAAACCCTTGAAGGCGATATAATCAATACAAACGACATTGACGCCGAATATCTGCTCTTGTACTTTTATAATCCCGGTTGCGGACATTGTCAGACAGCCACACCTGAGCTTCACGACAAACTGTATGCAAAGTATAAAGACAAAGGGCTTAAGGTAGTAACTATAAACCTGAACAACGATAAAGAAGAATGGGAGAAATTTGTAAAAAGCAAAAACATAAGCGATTGGATCAATTGCGCCGACCCGGAATATAAGTCACAATATTGGATGTATTACGATACATCGGGCGTTCCGGCTGTCTTCGTTTTAAATAAGAATAAAACAATCATAGCAAAAAAAGTAGACGAACAGAATCTGGAAAAACTTTTCGATTATTATATAAATAACAATGGCATTAATTAAAGAAGTTAGAGGGTTCACTCCCGAAATAGGAAAAAACACATATCTGGCCGAGAATGCAACAATCATCGGCGATGTGGTTATAGGGAATGATTGCAGTATCTGGTTCAGCACCGTACTGCGTGGCGATGTAAATTCTATCCGTATAGGAGACCGGGTAAATATCCAGGATGGCAGTGTACTGCATACATTATATCAAAAGTCGGTAGTAGAGATTGGCGATGATGTTTCTGTAGGACATAATGTAGTCATACATGGGGCTAAAATAGAAAATGGGGCATTAATTGGCATGGGAGCCATCGTTCTCGACCATGCTGTTATCGGTGAAGGCGCTATCATAGCGGCGGGCTCTGTTGTACTTAGCGGTACACAGGTAGAGCCGGGTAGTATTTATGCCGGCGTACCGGCCAAATTTGTAAAGAAAGTAGATCCCGAGCAGGCTAAAGAAATGAATCAGAAGATCGCAAAGAATTATCTGATGTACTCGGGATGGTTTAAGGAAGAGTAGCATCTTGAAAGGAATATCGATAAGGGGAATAAAAAGAGAGGAGCTCTTTGTTCTTGAAAGTATGCTGTATGAAGCGGTTTTTCAGGACGAAGGCTCCGCGCCTTTACCATACGATATAATCAAGATTCCGGAAATAGACACTTATATACACGATTTTGGCAAACTGAAAGATGATTATTGCCTGGTAGCGAACCTCAACGACAAAATAATAGGTGCAGTATGGATACGCATTCTGGCAGGAGAAGTAAAAGGCTTTGGAAATGTAGATAATGAAACTCCTGAATTTGCAATCTCATTACTCAAAGAATACCGGAATCAGGGCTACGGCACACTGTTAATGTCAAGGATGATAAAATACCTCCGCAAAAAAGGCTATAAACAAACATCCCTGAGTGTAGACAAAAATAATTATGCTGTGAGAATGTATAAAAAACTGGGATTTGAAATTATACAGGAAAAGGAACATGATTATTTGATGGTATTGAAGCTGGATCAATAGAATATATAAGATAGGTCCAAGACCGTACTAACAGCCGCATTAAACATATGGCAACTTTTATGGTTTGTATTTTGTTAAATTACAATACACAAGTATAAAATTCTAAATAAGAACCATTATGAAAAAAGATGTTCTGAAAAAAATAATCGCTAAGCCCGGAGAAAAACACAAAGTCTCCGATTACCAAACAGACTTTACTGCCGGATTAAATAAAGACGAAGCAGAAAGGCTACTGACTGAAAACACAGAAAAACTGGCAAAGCTCCAGGATAAGCTCTATGCGCAAGACCGTTATTCTGTTTTAGTTATCTTTCAGGCAATGGATGCCGCCGGAAAAGACGGTACAGTAAAGCATGTAATGTCAGGCATTAATCCGCAGGGATGCCAGGTATATTCTTTTAAACAACCATCGGCCGAAGAACTCGACCACGATTACCTGTGGAGAATCTATAAATGTCTGCCCGAGCGTGGAAGAATAGGTATATTCAATCGTTCGCATTATGAAGACGTGTTGGTTGCCAAAGTACATCCGTCAATAGTACTGAACGGGAAACTACCCAAAATCAATAAAATAGAAGACATTGACGACAAGTTCTGGAAAAAACGTTACAGACAGATCAATGACCTTGAACGCCACCTGACCGAAAACGGAACCATAATACTCAAATTTTTCCTCAATGTATCACACGAAGAGCAGGAAAAGCGTTTTCTGGCAAGACTCGACGATGAATCAAAAAACTGGAAATTCTCTGCATCGGACCTCAAAGAGCGTGAACACTGGGACGATTATATGAAAGCATATTCCGATATGCTTACCCATACATCTACCGAAGATGCGCCATGGTATGTAATCCCGGCCGATAATAAATGGTTTATGCGATATGCAGTCGGGGAAATTATCTGTGACAGGATAAACGATTTGAAATTACATTATCCCGTATTGACGGAAACCGCTAAACAAGAATTAGAAACAGCAAAAAGGATTCTGACGCCCCAAAATACTGAAGCGGAAAAGCCCAAAACTTCGTCGAGAACGCCAAAGGCTGCGAAAATAAAAACAATAAAAGATAAACAAGCCGCCAAATCCGACAGAAAGATAAGAAAGTCGTAGAGGAACAGAATAGAGAATCAAAAAAATAAGAAGAGGCTGTGTCAAAAGGGGAACAGCACTGTCAATGTGCTACCTTCTTTGTCATTGGCTCCGTTTCGCTCTGCCGAACGTTGTTTCTGAGTACAACGAAGGATCTCAACCCTGTGAAACGAGATGTTTCACTCCGTTCAACATGACAACCAACGGTCACAGGAGCCTAACGTATGTATATAGATAGTAAAAAATACTTTTGACACATCCTCTTATATCATAGGATCATGGGTATAATCACAGCCATTTCTTCTTCTTGAAATAAATCAGAATAACAGCCACAGCGAATATCATCAACCCGATTGAGAATGCATATCCGAATTCCCAGTTCAGTTCAGGCATATCGCCAAAGTTCATCCCATATATACTGGCAATAAGCGTAGGCGGCATAAATATTACGGAAATAACGGTAAACATCTTGATAATCTTGTTCTGCTCGATGTTCACAAACCCGAGGAAAGTATCCTGTAAGTAATCCAGACGATCGAAACTGAAACGGATATGTTCAAGCAGGGAATTTATATCCTTAATAAGAATGGTAATTCTGCCATGCAGTTCCTTCGGCATCAGTTCACTTTTCAACATACTGGATACAGCACGCTGCTTATCTATAATATTTTCGCGCAGCATCATTGTCTTTTCCTGAAGGTTTTTGATCTCCATCAATAGTTCCTCATCCGCTTCCTGAATACTGATACTATTACTGAGGGTTGTAATCTCCTGCGTCATATCCTCCACCATATCCGCGTCTATCTCCACCCGCGTCTCCAGTATGGCCACAAAGACATGATAACCTGTCGGATAAGTTTTCGGATTGGCCGATATTTTCTTTATCGTTTCGTGAAAAGAGGTCAGGTCTTCGCCACGTACCGTTATCAGTATATTATTCTTTAGGATAAACGAAACCGGTTCCCGCTCAAAATTACTTAACAGGAAGTTCGAATTCACGACCAGAGAATCCGCAGTCTCCATATAACGGGACGACATCTCAATTTCGACCATCTCCTCCTCTTCCTGTATATAGATTTTCAGATAGTCCTCCAGTTCATTCTCTATTTCCTCATCTACATTGTTCAGGTCGATCCAAAGGAAGTTTTTGATAGGTGTAGTTTTCAGGAATTCAATGCTACGGCTCATTCTTATAGCATTGTCTTTATGGTAAAATAGTTTTACTTCCGACATGAGCGCTTTCTTTTAAAGGGTGTGTACTCTATTTCCTCTCGTCTTGTCTCCCGGGCAAAAAAGCAGCAACAATATTTGTCAGCCTTTCGAAATCTGCAACCGAGAGCCGTTCGGGTCGCTCATTAAAAATCGGGTCTGTATAAGCATCACAATCTTTTCCGAGCAATGGTTTCATCGAGTTCCTCAATGTTTTACGGCGCTGATTAAATCCTGTCTTAATAACTGTCTTAAATAGTTTTTCATCACAGTCCAAACTCTGACGTTTATTTCTGACAAGTTTCACTACCGCCGATTTCACCTTCGGAGGAGGGTCGAACACCTTCTCACTGACCGTGAAAAGATATTCAATATCGTACCATGCCTGAAGCAGTACACTTAATATACCATATGTCTTGCCTCCGGGTTTAGCGGCGATACGTTCAGCCACTTCTTTCTGGAGCATGCCCGAACAACATGGTATCTGGTTCTTATAATCAAGTACTTTAAAAAATATCTGGGAAGAAATGTTGTAAGGATAATTACCAACTACACAAAATTGACTATTATATATTTTCAACAAGTCCAGTTTCAGAAAATCATCTTCTATAATGTGTCCCCGCAAGGCAGGATAATGCTCGTTAAGGTATGGTACGGAATCACGATCCAGTTCCACTACAGTAAGCTCCTTTTCCTTTTCTATCAGATATTGGGTAAGCACTCCCATTCCCGGCCCCACTTCGACAACAGGCACATCAGGAAAATCGTCCAATGTATCCGCAATACGACGGGCGATATCCAGGTCTTTCAAAAAGTGCTGTCCTAAGAATTTCTTTGCTTTAACTACTGCCATGCTTAACAATTATGATTATCTTTGCAGGCGCAAAGGTAGTGTTTTATTACTAAAAATTTGCTTATAAGTAAAAGAAGGTGTCTTATGCAACATTATTTAATGTATAACTGACTATTGTTGTTTTAGATATGAAAGTAATAAATAGGTCTGCGACCTTACTTCTACTATTATATAAAGATAATACAATTTTACAATACAGATGGAAGAATCGACAGCAGTAACACCCCCCAAGAAAAAATCATTACTCAATACTTTCGTAAAGATTGTGCTCCCTTTGTTGCTGGGTATTGCTATTGTCTATTATCTTATCAGTAAAATAGACCCTGCCGAATTATGGATTGTACTCAAAAATGCCAACTGGCTAATTCTTCTATCCTCTCTTATATTTGGTTTATTAGGTAATATAATAAGAGGCTACCGCTGGGAATTATTTATCCAACCGTTAGGATATACGCCCAAATTATCAACCCTTATATATGCTATTCTCGGAGGATATGCTGTAAACTTCGCTATACCCAGGGCCGGGGAAATCTGGAAATGCGGCATGGTGGCTAAAGAAGAGAAGATTCCGTTCACAAAGTTATTCGGGACTATGATCCTCGACCGTATATTCGATATGATAACAGTTCTTATCATCTGCCTTGCTGCATTCCTGATAAATATGCAGTTCTTCATTGCACAACTGGAACAGAGCAAGCCTACCCTGGATATCATTCTGATGATTGTACAATCACCTGTCCTCTATATAGCATTAGTTGCGGCGGTTATCACCACTTATATAGTTTTCAAGTTCTTCAAAGAAAATATAATAGTAAAGAAAGTAAAAAGTTTTCTCTCCAACATGGCCAATGATATGAAAACCATATGGAGAATGAAAACCAAAGGACGCCTGCTGCTTTGTTCCATTGCCATCTGGACCTCTTATTTCTTTTACTTTTATATAACATTTTACGCTTTTGATTTCACGGCAAACTTAGGCGTTACAGCCGGGCTGATAACATTTGCACTAAGTAGCCTCAGCATGATTATACCATCCAACGGAGGTCTGGGCCCCTGGCAGATAGCGGTAGTAGCTGCATTGATGTTATACGGTGTCAGTGAATTAAATGCCACAGCCTTTGCTACCGGGGTATTTGCCCTGCAATCTATCATATGGGTAATTCTTTGCGGATTATTCGGAATAGCCGCTTTGGCTTTCAAGAAACAGAAATAGAATAAATAATTAATCAAAACAGAAAAATCCATGCTTGCCATTCTTCTTTGCTGGCTGTGTATTTCAGTAACATTTCTTTCTTTAGGAGATTTTTTCATTCTGGTTTACAACAAAATCTGTAATAAAAATGAAAAATATTCGATTATCGATACGCTCTTTTTAGGAATGGCTTTTATTACCATCCCCTTATCCATATCTTCTTTCTGGCTTCCCGCAAACCATTACATCCTACTTTCGTTTTTCATCTTCAGCATTTTGTATTGGACGATAAGGTATAAATATTTTATACATTGTATAAAAAGAATAAGAAAACACATTAACAGTCTTTTCATATACCAATCAGTCGTTATAATATCAGCAATGCTTTCTATAGCATTTTTTGCTGTTTGGCTAGGCGGGCAGTGGCTGTCTCACGATACATTCTACTATCATCAGGCGGCAATCAGATGGAATGAAGAATACGCCATAGTCCCGGGTTTGGGAAATGTGGAAGAACGCTTCGGCTTTAACTCCAACTATATGTTGATTTCAGCGATCTATACACTCCGTTTTATTTTCGGAGAACCTATATATGGCTTCCAATCACTTATGTGCGCGGCTGTTATGGTATGGATACTGATTGAAACGTTTAAATCGGGCTTTGAAATAAAAAGGGTAATCCTGCTATTCTTATTTACCGGATTTATTCTTCTAACAAGATCTGTATTATGTACGACATCCACTGATATAATCCCAAATCTGGCCATTATCTATCTGGGAATGAAGACAGTTCTATATCCTAATCTGGTAAAGAAAAAATTACTCTTTTATGCAATAATACCCGTAAGTCTGGCTACATTCAAATTATCTGTCATATTTGTCGCTTTGGCCAGTGTATTTATATTTATCTATTTTCTGAAACGAAAAAATTACAGAGCCGCTTCTTTTATATTCTTTATCGCTTTCCTAATAATGAGCCTGTGGCTTACACGCAATGTTATTATTTCAGGTTATCTTATCCATCCATTATACCAAATAGATCTATTCTCTTTCGACTGGAAAGTTCCTGAACACATATTAATCAGAGAAACAAATGATATTGCAAGTCATGCCCGGTATGAATATATGGGAATTATACTTAAAGACTTTCTTGCGTTCAGAACATGGAAAGAATACTCCTGGCATATCCCCATGTTCGCTCTCAGCCTGGCATCCATACTATTTATCTCTTTTAAGATTATAAAAAAACGCAAGGAATTGAATCCGGTCTATATTTACATGTCAGGTATTTTAGCTGTTAACATCATTTACTGGCTCTTAACTGCGCCTTCAATCCGGTTTGGATACGGATATGTATTCTCGCTGTTCTTTCTGGCTGTGATACTTTTTTTCTTTCAAAAGAAACAGGATAATACAAAATTAAATACTTTGCTGCTGACTGTTGAATCTAAAAGCGGAAAAAGATACTCTTCTTTCAATCTATGCAAATATGTATCCATATTCTTATTCGGATTTATACTTATACATTCCTATAAGCATGCATCTAATTACAGACCTTTCTTGCGCGAATATTGCGGTTATAGTAAATCACAATCCAACATGAGGGTGTTCTATGCTCCATATTCAACCAATAATCAAATCACAGAAACAAGTAAGCTAATGGAGATAAATGGCATGCCATTCGAACCATACAGGATAAATAATAATATAACTATATATATTGCGACTGAAAAAAGAGGATTTATATACGATATAGTCCCTGCAACGAGCAATGTGGAACGAGGCGCCCAAAACTATCACAACCTTGAATCCAGAGGAACTTCCATACAAGACGGATTCAGATCGAAGGCAAGAAAAATAGAATAATCGTTATTACGCCAATTAACTTTAGTAGCCAATTATTACTTTATTCATATAACTTTATCTATAATTATCAGCTAAAGACTATTAGCTAATAGTTCTTTGATATATTGATAGGCCTCCAAATCCCCCTTTAGGCAGGGCTGTTAAGTTCTCTACTTTATTCTGTTATTTTCTGCTGTCATCCTGAGTGGAACGAAGGATCCCGACCCTGAGGAACGAGATGTTTCACTCCGTTCAACATGACACAGAGGGTATAAAAAATTAGAACTTAACAGCCCTGCCTAAAGGGGGATTCACAAAGAGGGGAAAAGGTAACAGATAGAAAATAGTGGAATAAGTGTAACCATTGTTACCTTTTTGGAATAGGTGCGAGTAGACAAGATACAAGTTGCTAACTGATAACTGCTGACTGTTAACTGTTAACGATATAGGAGGAACGATAAAACAGATTGTAAGCAATATATTCGGAAATAATCTAAAAATATCAATCATACTGATTATCTGCGCTGATATTTTTCTATCTTTGTTACTATTCGTAAATTTTAAAACATAATCGTATGTCGAAAGAAATACTTAAACTAAAACCGCAACAATTGTGGAAGCACTTCTACGATTTGACTCAAATTCCACGCCCGACAGGGCAGATGAAAGAAGTTACAAAATTTGTTATCGACTTCGGTAAATCGCTAGGACTCGACGTTAAGCAAGACAAGACAGGCAATGTATTAATTACCAAGCCTGCAACAAAAGGCATGGAAAAGGCTCCTGTTGTAATCCTGCAATCCCATCTGGATATGGTTCCTCAGAAAAACTCTGATGTAAAGCATGATTTTACGAAAGATCCTATAGAAACTATAATAGACGGTAACAGAGTAAAAGCCAAATCGACCACTTTAGGTTCTGACAATGGTATAGGAGCAGCCGCTATGATGGCTGTTCTGGAAGATAAAAAACTGAAGCACGGCAAAATCGAGGCTTTATTTACCGTAGACGAAGAAGTAGGCATGGTAGGCGCTATAGGTTTAAAAAAGGGATTCCTTTCGGGTAGTATCCTGCTGAACCTCGATACAGAAGAAATCGGAGAACTGTGTGTTGGTTGTGCCGGAGGTGCGGATGTAAATGCAGACTGGGAGTTTAAAGACGCAAAAGTACCGAAAGGTGACATAGCCTATAAAATCACGCTGAAAGGTCTCAGAGGAGGTCACTCCGGAACAGAAATACATTTGGGCAGAGCCAATGCTAACAAGCTGATGTTCTATTTCCTGAAAGAAGCCGTGAGCAGTTATGAAGTACGTCTTTCGGCAATCGACGGAGGTTCGCTGCGTAATGCGATCCCCCGCGAAGCCGTAGCTATAGTGACACTTCCCGAAGAGGATGAAAAAGACTTCCTGAAACTTGTGAAATCGTATGAAAAGATTTTCAAAGAAGAATATAAAGCCGTAGAGCAAAACCTGTCGTTCAAAGTAGCCAAAGCAGACTTGCCGAAAACGCTCATACCGGAAGAAATACAGGATAGCCTGATTAATGCGGTAGTTGGTTGCCAGAATGGTGTAATCAGTATGCTTACCGATTTTGAAGGTATCGTGGAAACTTCCACAAACCTTGCTTCCATCAAATCCGGACCGGGACATATTGCAGCGAAAATGCTTGCACGCAGCTCTTCGGAAACCCGCAAAGATGAAATTTGCTCAAGCCTGGAGAGCGTATTTGCTCTTGCAGGTGCGAAAGTCTCCATCGAAAACGGTTATCCGGGATGGCAGCCTAATGCCCAATCGGACACATTGAACATGATGGCCAAACTGTACGAGACCATGTATAAGGAAAAGGCGCATGTAGTGGTTGTACATGCAGGACTGGAATGCGGTATCATACTGGGTAGCACTCCGGGACTGGATATAGTTTCCTTTGGGCCTACAATCCTGAACGCCCACTCTCCTGACGAGTTTGTAGAAATAGATACAGTGACCAAATTCTACGATTATCTGGTAAAAACACTGGAGAATATTAAATAGAAGAATCATATATAAAAAGGCGGACATCTACAGATTTCGCCTTCTTATATTCCTTCCGACCCGGACTTTATTCCGGCTTAGTCCTGTATTTAGCCAATATAGCGAGCACATCATCGCTTAGTTCTCCAAAAATAGAAACGCCGCATGCTCCATTTTCCAGTGCATATTTTATCCCTTCTTCCAGTTCACTGTTATTTTTGAAATCGGGCAAAAACAAGCCGGCATATAGAGGAAAACGCCCGTCGATACCACGTATGCCCTGTTTCGTAGCATCCCCTATCCATGGCACGTCTTCTTTATAAAACCCATGATAGATCATCGGATAAACCGCATCCAGAGGCCAATTCGTCCAGTCCTGACGGACAAGGCGCTTTGCGACATCAGGAGTAGGAAAAACAGCTGCGGTAAGCGGCTTGTTATATGCTTTAGCGACATCTCCTATCTTATTAACAATACCTGTGACCGCGTCATACCTGAAAGTACGCCATGAAAGGCTCTCCTGTGGATATTGAATGCTATCCAGATCTTTATGGTACTCTTCTTTAAACTTCGCCTTACATAAATTACAATAACAGTAATCGTATTCCGGCAATTCCTCCGTTTGCACAATTCCATAGACCTGCCATAAATTAACAGCCAATACCACATCACTGAAACGGACATAATCCATATGGATGCCATCTACATAATCCTTAGCTAATGCATTTTTCACATCAGCCACCAGAAAATCAGCCACCTCGGGGCGAGAAGGACACATCCACCGATAATAATCCACATATGGCGGATGGTCGGCACAAGATTCTCCCTTTCTGTTTACAGCCGCCCATTCAGGATGTGATTTCAGGGCATCGCTCCTATTCATTATCCACATCCATCGGTGCGCTTCGAGCCCCTGTTTCTTTGCCGCACGGTAATGCTTTTCGCTATCGGCTTCAAAGAATATACCTGCAATTCCGGCATCATGGTATTTCTTATATTTTACAGCTAATTCTTCCTCCGTATCTTTCTCCTGAGGATTGATCCAGACCCAGTGTTTATAAGCAGAATCACATTTTGCCCTTTCCTTTTTCGATAAGTCGCAACTTGAGAAAAAAGACAGGAGACATAGGAGAGCGAACAAATATGCTACAGGTTGGTTTTTCATTTATTCTTCTATTTTAATTTGGTTTATACTAAAAAAAGGGCCTAGGAGTGAAAGCATCATCTAAGCAGCTTACGTAACTCTTCGACACCCTCCGATGCTCCCTTCTTTATAAAATGAATATCTTGCTGATACACCTTTACTTCGTTCGGGTCTATCAGATAAACGGGAGTGTCACGGCGAATATAATTCAACAATCCGGCAGCAGGATACACATTCAGAGAAGTACCTATTACCACGAGGACATCGGCAGTTTGGACTACTTCTATGGCTTTTTCTATCATTGGTACAGCCTCTCCGAACCAGACAATATGGGGACGAAGCTGTGAACCTTTTTCGCATCTATCTCCCACTTTAATCTCTGCATTATCGGGATTAAGCGTATAGATAAGGGAGGGGTCGGCCGTAGAGCGTACCTTATCCAGTTCGCCATGCAGATGTATCACATTCGTACTGCCAGCCCTTTCGTGCAGGCTATCCACATTCTGGGTAATGATCGATACTTTATACTCTTTTTCCATTTCGGCCAGCCCGATATGTCCTTGGTTGGGTTTAGCTTCGAAAGCTGCTTTCCTCCTCGCATTATAAAAATCAAGGACAAGTTGCGGATTACGCCTGAACCCTTCAGGAGTAGCTACATCTTCTATCGAATGCTGCTCCCACAATCCTCCGGAATCCCTGAATGTGGATATACCACTCTCAGCACTCATTCCGGCACCTGATAAAACAACAATATGCTTCATAAATATTAAAAAAATGTAAGTATAACATACAAATATAGTTTTTTCGCCTATAAACTTTATCAATGTATCGTGAAAAGAATTACTTTTGTTGGCAAATAAAAATAAACAATTAATCTTTGTTATCAGATATCTATCATTCTGATTTACAATATTAATTAAAAACGAAAATATATATGGATAAAATCAGTTACGCTCTGGGATTAAGTATTGGTAATAACTTCTTAAGTTCCGGTATCAAAAAAGTAGATTTTGAAGCTTTCTTGAAAGGAATGCAGGATGTAATAAACGAAGCTCCGCTTGCTATGTCATACGATGAAGCAAAAGAAGTAATGAACGATTATTTCACCAAACTGCAGGGAGAAAGGCTTGAAGTAAACCTAAAAGCCGGCGAAGAGTTTTTAGCAATTAACAAAAACAGGCCGGGAGTTGTAACTCTGCCAAGCGGACTCCAATACGAAATACTGAAAGAAGGAAACGGCTCTAAACCGAAAGCTACAGACCAGGTAAAATGCCACTATCACGGAACCCTTATCGATGGCACCGTATTCGACAGTTCTGTAGAACGCGGACAACCGGCAACTTTTGGTGTGAACCAGGTAATTCCGGGTTGGGTAGAAGCTCTTCAATTAATGCCTGTAGGTTCAAAATGGAAACTATTTATTCCGTCTAATCTTGCATATGGAAAAGCAGGAGCAGGACAATCGATCGAACCTAATTCGACTCTGATATTCGAAGTAGAAATTTTAGATATTGTTTAATAATAATTATTTAGTTAAAACATGAAAAAAATTCAAGTTGTTGCCCTTGGTGCTTTCGTAGCCGTAGGAGCGTTGTTTACATCTTGTGGAGGAAGCGTTTCGTCAGATGCTTCATTGAAAACCGAAAATGATACTATTTCTTATGCTTTTGGAGCAAGCCTTTATGACCAGGGACTTTCTATGCACTTACAACAGCTAGGTGTGATTAGTGATACTACAGGTATTGGCGCTTACTACAAAAGACAAATTGATGCAGAGCAAGATTCTTCTAAAAAAGATTCATTACAAAAAGTAATGAAACACAAGCTTGACTCTACAGTAAAAGTAAACGAAAGAAATATAGCAGAATTCCTGAAAGGGTTGAAAGAAAGCATCGATGCACCGGATTCTAAATCCGCGTACTATGCCGGAGTATCGGTAGGAGGACAAATTTCGAAACAAATGTTCCCTAATTTGATTAATCAAATGTACGGACCGGACTCGAAAGAAAAAATCAATTCCAACGCTTTCATAGCTGCGATGGCTACTGCAATGAAAAAAGGTAAATTCGCCGTAAACGACCCGGCTTCTCTTTTCCAGGTAAAAATGCAGGAAGTACAAGCTAAAGCTCAGGCAAGACAAGAAGAAGAATTGAAAAAACAATATGCACCTCAGATAGAAGCAGGTCAAAAATTCCTTGACGAAAACAAAGCTAAAGAAGGTGTTGTGACTCTTCCTGACGGACTTCAATACAAAATAGTAAAAGAAGGAACGGGAGCTAAACCGGCAGCTACAGATGTAGTGAAAGTACATTACCACGGAACTCTTCTTGATGGTACAGTATTCGACAGTTCTGTAGACAGAAAAGAACCAGCTACATTCAATGTCAGCGCAGTTATCAAAGGATGGACAGAAGTTCTTCAACTAATGCCTGTAGGTTCCAAATGGCAGGTTTACATTCCTTACGACCTAGCTTATGGCGCACAGGACAGGGGAACTATCAAACCTTTCTCTACTTTGATATTCGATATCGAACTATTGGATATTGAAAAGAAATAAGTCAAAAAGTAAGATTTAGATAGTATTTTGGTACATCCAATGTAAATTTTCGAGCAAAAAGCCTTGTTTTTATAAAAAATATCCTATATTTGGATTAAAATAACGATAAAACGCTCATATTATGCAGAAAATTGACAAACTTGATAAGAAGATACTGGAGATTATATCTCAGAATGCGAGGATTCCATTCAAAGATGTTGCTCTTGAGTGTGGTGTCTCCCGTGCTGCCATTCATCAGCGTGTACAACGCATGATCGAGATGGATGTGATAGTAGGTTCCGGTTATTTTGTAAATCCAAAAGTATTGGGATATAACACTTGTACATACATTGGGGTAAAACTTGAAAGAGGCTCCATGTACAAGACTGTAATCCCTGAACTGGACAAGATTCCTGAAATCGTCGAATCTCATTTTACAACAGGACCATATACCATTCTTATCAAACTGTATGCCCGCGATAACGAGCATCTGATGGATCTGCTGAATAACAAAATACAGGATATACCGGGTGTTGTAGCTACCGAAACCATGATTTCTCTTAGTCAGGGAGTTAAACGCCAGATACCAATATCTAAATCGGAATAAGATATAACTCATTTCTTAATATGAAAGGATAGTCATTTTTGGCTATCCTTTTTCTTTACGGATATCTTTACTTATAATAACATAAATATGTAATGTAAAAGAAGCAAAACCCGTAATTTTTTAATATTTTTGCATCACGTTCAATATGGAATAGGTCTGTGACCTTACTTAATTTGTTTACATGGAGAAAAAAAGCTTTGTTTCAAAATTTCTTACCAATATCTATGTTAAGAATATATTGTTGATGATTGCCGCAGGATTCGTTCTGATAATTATCGTATTATTCTTTTTAAACAGATATACCAAACACGATGAGTCCGTTGTTGTACCAGCTGTAAAAGGCTTGCAAGTAGAAGATGCGGAAGGAATCCTTAAAGCGGCAAACCTTCAATATGAAGTTGTGGACTCTATTTTCACCACAGGAGGTGTTCCCGGAGCCATTACGGAACAAACACCAAAAGAACAATCGAAAGTAAAAGAAGGGCGTACCATTTTCCTCACCATTCAGGCCAAAGGCATCCAAATGGTAGCTATACCCGAGCTAAAAGATTATTCTCGCCGTCAGGCTGAAGCCCAGTTAAATTCGCTCGGATTTGATAAGATTATCATAGATGAAGTTCCGTCGGCATACGCCGGCATTGTTATCTCAGTTTCATATAAGGGGCAAACGTTGTCTCCAAATCAAAAAATACCGAAAGGTTCTACTCTGAGGATGACCGTTGGCGCCGGAGGAGAAGTTCTCGAAGACAGCATTCCCGATGCGAATACTAATGTAGATGAATCTTTCTTTCAATAATAATGAACGATTCTTTTGACAATATAGAAGACCTTCCGGAAGATGAATTAACCGAAGGACAGGAAGATTCGGGCCTGTACGAACATTACCGGTTTGTAGCCGACAAAGGGCAGGGTATGATACGTATAGATAAATATCTGGCAATGCATATTGTCGGAGTTTCGCGCAACAGAATACAGCAGGCAGCCGAAGCAAATTGTATCCTGGTCAATGAAAATCCCGTAAAATCGAATTATAAGATAAAACCACTGGATGTTATATCTGTCGTAATGAACCGTCCGCCACGCGAACTGGAAATCATACCGGAAGATATACCGTTGGATGTGGTTTATGAAGATGACGACCTGATGGTCATAAATAAACCGCCGGGACTTGTTGTACACCCCGGATTCGGGAATTACCAGGGAACTCTGGTAAACGCCGTAGCCTACCGTCTGAAAGATACGCCTGAATACGATGCCAAGGACCCGCGTCTGGGTATTGTTCATCGCATCGACAAAGACACTTCGGGCCTGATTGTGGTAGCCAAGAATGCTTATGCAAAAGCGCATCTGTCCGCTCAGTTTTTCAACAAAACCACAAAGCGCCAATATGTAGCACTCGTTTGGGGGGCAATCGACGAAGACGAAGGACGGATAGAAGGCAATATCGGGCGCGATCTGAAAGACCGTATGCTGATGACCGTCTTCAAAGGCGGGGAGCATGGTAAACCGGCCGTCACACATTATAAGGTACTGGAACGCCTTGGTTATGTAACATTAGTACAATGCCGTTTGGAAACAGGGCGTACACATCAGATACGCGTGCATATGAAATATATAGGCCATACATTGTTCAACGACGAACGGTATGGTGGCAACGAGGTACTGAAAGGGACTCATTTTGCAAAATATAAGCAGTTTGTTCAGAATTGCTTCAATATATGCCCGCGTCAGGCGCTACATGCGCAGACTCTGGGTTTCATACAACCCCGTACAGGGGAAGAACTTATGTTCGAAGCACCTATGCCGGATGATATGAGCCAACTGCTTGAAAAATGGCGGGGCTATATAGCCAACAGGGAAATATAGAAAGGAGCGGAAAGAATTTTAATACAGCAATAATTAGTCATAACTATCTGTTGTTGTTTTACATATAAAAGTAATAAACAGGTCTTTGACCTTAACTATCAAGTTTAATCGACCAATGAAACGAAACATCGCCATAGTATGGGGGGGATATTCTTCCGAAATAATAGTATCGGAGAAAAGTATGTCCGGCGTCTATTCCATTTTAGATAAAGAGAAATACAGCATCCATAAAGTTAAAATAGTGAGAGAAAGCTGGACTGTCAATGCAGACGGGAAGATATATCCTGTCGATAAAAACGATTTCAGCTTTACGCATCCGCAAAAAGGCGAAAAGATAAAATTTGATTTTGCATTCATCATCATACACGGTACTCCGGGCGAAGACGGCCGCTTGCAAGGCTATTTAGATATGCTCAATATCCCCTACTCCACCTGTGGGATGATGGCCTCTTCTTTGACCATGAACAAATTTGTCTGCAATAATTTCCTTAAAAACTTTGGTATAAGAGTCGCAGATTCCTTATATTTGAATAAAGATACAAGATGCAGCATAGACGACATTGCTGCAAAGTTGGGATTTCCTATGTTTGTAAAACCAAACACAGGAGGTTCGAGTTTTGCTACAACGAAAGTGAAATCGATAGAACAACTACAAAAAGCTATAGACATCGCATTCGGCGAAACTCCCGAAGTGATTATTGAGAGTTTTATCAATGGACAAGAAGTTACCTGCGGTTGTTATAAAATAAAGGGTAAAGAAGTGGTCTTTCCTATTACGGAAGTAGTCACTCCGAATGAGTTTTTTAATTATGAAGCCAAATATGAAGGTCAGGTAGAAGAAATTACTCCTGCCCGCATACCGGATAAAATGACAAATGAGATACAGCGATTAACTCGCAGAATATACGATATGGTAGGAGCTAAAGGTATTATCAGGGTAGATTTTATTATCTCTGACAATATACCGTACTTACTGGAAGTAAATACCGTTCCCGGCATGACACAAACCAGTTTTATTCCTCAGCAGGTAGCTGCAGCAGGATTAAATATAACTGATGTATTGACGGAAATTATAGAAAACGAATTTAACGCGAATTGAATTTACACGCTATGAGTAATAAGTTTGATGACATAGCACCTCTATATGACCATGAGGTGGAACAAGCTATTCAGGATATACTGGTAGATCCGGGGTTTCAGCACGCTGTAAAATATATAATACCTAATATAGACTGGGATGAATTTTCAGCCGAAATGCTGAGATATAAATCCAAAGAACAGTTTCAGTCAGAGATGATATATCCGGTGGTAACAATGCTGGGTATGAAAGTAGCAACCAGTATTAAAGGCGATAAATGGGAAACTATCGACAAATCGGTACAGCACCTCTTTTTATCCAACCACAGGGATATTGTTCTGGATGCCGGTTTGTTGAATATACTCCGCCATAAGGAAGGATTCAAAACGACTGAAATAGCCATTGGTGACAATCTGCTTATCCATCCATGGATAGATAAGCTGGTGAGGCTTAATAAGAGTTTTATAGTAAGGCGGGGGCTTTCTATAAAAGAGAGGCTTACTGCTTCCAAGCACCTGTCTGAATATATCCATCACGTAATATCATCCAAAGGTGAATCGGTATGGATCGCCCAGCGTGAAGGCCGTGCAAAAAACGCAGATGACCGCACACAGGACAGCCTGTTGAAAATGCTGGCGTTATATCCGGAAGATAAACCGTTTATTGAAAGCCTGAAAGAACTGAATCTCATACCACTTGCTATCTCATATGAATATGACCCGTGCGATTATCTGAAAGCCAAAGAATTTCAGCAAAAACGCGACAATCCTGATTTCAAGAAGTCTCAACGCGACGATCTTCTGAATATGGAAATCGGCATACTGGGACAGAAAGGGAATGTGATATTCCGCTTCGGAAACTGTATCAATCCCGAACTGGATAAGATCACAGAACCCGACAAACGTTTGCAACCCGAACTGGCCGCTAAAATCATAGATAAGGAAATACACTCCAACTATGAAATATTCCCTTGCAATTACATGGCCTATGACATGTTTTATAAAGTGAATAAGTTCAATGACAAGTATACATCAGGGCAGTTGGAAGACTTCAAATCTTATCTGGATAAGCAAATAAAGAAAATAGATCTCGATTATATCGACTATGACTTTGTGTGGGATAAGATGCTGGAAATGTATTCCAATACATTAAAAAATCATCTGGAAGCCATACAATCGTAAAACGGAATAGCATCTTTCATACTTTGAGTTCTCAAATATATTCCTATATTTGCAACACACAACTAACTCAAACTATGGAAAAATTTATATTTTATACTATATATTTTATGCTACCTACCCTATGCTTTTCCCAAGTAGTAAAGCTAGGAGAAGATTTCGTGGACGTACCCGTCATTGAAGGGAAAGTGACATTTTTAAAAGAGATTCCTTCCAAAAAGGATATTTCTGCAGACGCCAATTACAGGATACTGAAAGAGTGGGCTATTATTAATTATGGTAAAGATCCTTTTATCTCAAGTGTACGCCACGATACAAAGAATAATGAATTTATAGCCAAATCGAGGATTGAACTGCTTCTGCCTGCGAACTCGAAAGGCATTCGCGAAAAAATGGTTATGAGATACCGCATAAACGGATTCCTGTTTCAGGACAAATGCGTACTGGAAGTAACTGACATATCTTACCTGTATGAAAATAAAGCAAATGATAAACTCTTGCCTCGTGTGATACGGGCGGAAGACTTTATTACCGACAGCGCAGTTGAACTAAATGATAATATACGGGAATTCAGAATAAATACACGCAAGAGCACACTTTATTACCTTAATGAAGTTTCAAAAGACTTCGAAGGGAAATTTGGTTACTAAAAATCCAATTTCAGTTGCTTTTCCGTAAGGTTAAACGTAAGACGGTGATAGGGAGTCACACCATACTCCCTTATAGCATTCCGGTGTTTCTTCGTAGGATAACCTTTATTATGATCCCAGTCATACAGAGGATACTCCGTATGTAATTCCGCCATATAATCGTCCCTGTATGTCTTGGCAAGAATAGATGCCGCCGCAATAGGCAATAATTTCCCATCTCCCTTTACCACACAGGTGTGGGGCACATCCTCATACTTCCTGAATCTGTTGCCGTCGATCAATAAATGTTGCGGCCTGATCTTCAATGAAGCCACAGCACGTTGCATAGCAAGAAAAGACGCATTGAGTATATTTATCTTATCTATCTCCTTATGATCTACGATACCGACAGCCCAGGCTAAAGCTCTTTCTTCGATAAGGGGACGCAGCTTATACCGCTCTTTTTCTGTCAACTGTTTAGAATCATTTAGTTCTTCACACTCAAAATCCTTTGGCAGTATCACAGCAGCAGCAAATACAGGCCCGGCAAGACACCCCCTTCCGGCTTCGTCGCATCCGGCTTCAATCTGGTCTGGATATAGTGATAATTGGAGCATAGTTTAATAAGTTTTTTCGGTCTCTTTTATCAGAAAACAATCCGGACATTATTATCCGCAGGTGGAAAATCGACATGTAATTCTTCTATATCCATTGGCGAGTCCATCACTTTAGATAACCTGAGCATCGATTGTTTCAGTTTTTCATCCGGGGTTTCATCTCCATACAGGTGTAATACAAATATCTGAGACAATACGTCCGCAAATTGGTTTAATACATCATCCGGCAGGTTATAACCCATCCCTTTCAGTTTTTGGATAGTCAGTTTATGTGATAAAAACTGCATACGCTGCTTATCATCGGCTGCCAATACCGGATTATCCGGTAGCGAAGTTACATTTTTTGTTTTTATATCCATTCCTTTTTCACTCAATTCTACAAAGCGATAAGAAAACGGGTAACCGGATAATGTCCCTGTCTCAATATCATAAATCGTATTTCCCTTATCAGAGGTGAAAGCCGAGATGTCATTCGAATGAAAATGCCCTGTAAAAACAGCCTTCATACCCTTATCTGCAAAAAGGTTTGCAAAACGTTTCCAGTCATCAACCAGATAGTCTTTGAAAAACACAGACTGGTATACGATGTGTTCTGTCAATCCCCAGTGCATCATACCTATTACATTCACATTCTGTAGCCTGGCTTCGTCTAAAACTTCAACAATCCACTTTTCGGTATCAGCAGAGATCTTTCCGCCCGAAATACTCCGCGTCTTATATTCTTTATATCTTGCCGCATCTATAGCAACAAGCCATGTATGAGCATCCAAAGAAGCCACATAGCTCAACGACGCCGTATCTCTCAGTAAAGCACTATTGTATCCGCATGAAGCGTAAATATCAGTAAAATCTTCCGGAGTAACGTTCGGTACAGGCAAAGCCTTATTCCCCTTAAACTCTACTGCACCGGGCATATTTATATCATGGTTGCCGGGAATAACGAATATCTTTACCCCTTTATTCTGTAATGGCTTCAGTTTGTTTACAAAATCAAGATGGCTTTGTTTTTCTCCGTCTTTTGTCATATCACCGCTTACAAGCAACACTTGTATATCGCTATGCAAATAATCATCCAGCACTTTATCCAATACAGCCGGGGCATCTTTTATATTTTTTCCACTCATCTGTACATAATCCTGTAATGCATAACCATCATCCATCAGTTTCTCCGAAAGGTAATGTGTATCAGTTATTACGCCTATCTTTATCGGTTCGTCAGCCAGTACTGAAGTCGTAAAAAGGAGAGATAATATATATAGTAAAATCTGTTTCATCGGATTCTTTTAGCTATAACAAAAGTAAAGTATTTATATAAACAGGGCAAACCTGTAATAAGAATAAAAAATGAAAAATTAAGAATTAAGAACCAACGGTCACCTCGTAACCCGTAACTGCCGCAGAGCGCAGTAGCTCGTAACTATTAAAAAGGTAACACTTTTACAGTTAACAGCCATCAGTCAACAGCCATCAGTCAACAACTTGTATCTTGTATCTCGTGTCTTGTCTACTCGTAACTTCCCCAAAAGGTAACAAAGGTAACAGTATTTTCAGTTATCAGTTAACAGTCATCAGTCAACAACCGGTAAGATGTAAAAACTTTGCGTCTTTGCGTGAAACAAACAAGGTACCAGCCAACTCGTAACTATTTCAAAAAAGTTACAAAAGTTACACTATTTACAGTTAACAGTCAACAGTTAGCAGTTAACAATATTTCACGCAGAGACGCTAAGGCGCAAAAGGTAACAAAGGTTACACTTTTTTACTTATTACTTTTTTCCCTCTCTGTAAGTCCCCCTTGGGGCAGGGCTGTTAAGTTCTGGATTCTTAATACCCTCTGTGTCATGTTGAACGGAGTGAATTGCAAATCGCCGAAGCGAAGGCGAGGTAAACATCTCGTTTCTCAGGTTCGGGATCCTTCGTTCCCTCAGGATGACAGCAGAAAATAACAGAACAAAGTAGAGAACTTAACAGCCCTGCCACAAAAGGTAACAAAGGTAACAGTATTTATCATTTTCTACTTTTGGCACTTCACTTTTGGCTCCGCCGATTTTCAATTCGTTTTTCACTTTTCACTTACTACATTTTTTCAAAGAACTACAAGCTAACAACTAAAGACTATCAGCTCCGGTAATATAGATAAAGTTCTTTTCCGGTATTACCCGTTGCCGGACAAAAATATGAATAATTCAGTAAAAAACGATGAATATATCGCAGTGTGATTTCCGCTTGTATCATCCGTCGTGTCGCTGTATTTGTTGCTAATGATAACATATTCAAATTCGAATAAAAAAACAAAAAACTCCTTTTAACTCTTTTTACTCTGTGGTAGAAAATAAAAAGTCAGGATGGCCTTTTAAACAAAATCTTCAAAAAATCTACAAAATTGAGTTGTATTCTTGTCATGATTTATACTCAGTCAATGATTGAGTATGCGTGTATGAATAAAATAAAAAATAAAGAAATTATTTCAAATGGGAAAAACAGCAATTTTTTCTAAGCTGACAGGCGGGCTGCCATTGCTTGCCGCAGCCATTGTATTTACAGGATGCTCCGAAGAGCAGCAATCAGGGGTAAACCTCAACGCGACTGGCCGAGAGATCACCTTCCGAGCGCTCGACACCCGGCCGGCAAAGGCCGCAACAACCACCGCCCGGACCCTGACTAGCTTTACCATCAGCGGCATCAAATCCGCTGCAACATCCTCCGGTGACATCCTGATGGATGCTGTGGCCGTTGTACGGTCATCCACCGACGGAACATGGGAATATTCACCCAAGGCCCTGTGGCCGGACGCAGCAGACCTGTATGCCTTCTATGCATACAGCCCCGCAAACAGCCGGAACGTAGACCCGGCCGTGACCTTCAAAGGAAACCTGGACCATAAGCTGAAGTACACCGTACCAACCGAGGCCGGAGCACAGGAAGACTTTCTGGTTGCCATTCAGGAACGCGCAGCCAACGGAACAGGCCCCGTGAGCCTGAACTTCAAGCATGCCCTGAGCCGTGTACTGGTCAATGCAAGGGCGGCGGCTTCCCTCGACGGATTCGAGGTCACCGTCAAAAAGGTGACTTTCAAAAACCTTGTCTCCAGCGGTACGCTGGTACTGGCAAAAGAACAGCCTGCCCCCACAGGAAACCCGGCCAGAACCATCAGTACGGGATGGCCTATGGATGCAAGCGGGCTGACATACGCCTCCTATACCGAAGCGGAGGTATCCGATGTTTCTTTCGCTCCTGCTTACCTGTCCTATACCACAGGCTATGAGAACTTCTGGCAGCAGGGAACCGGCAGGGACAGCTATCCGGTGGACATCCGCACGGGCGGTGTGCGCATCAGCGGTGGGGGCGGCAGCTATTCCCCCCTGACAGGTGAACTGGGAGCCCTGATGGTGATGCCGCAGAGGACACAGTGCTCAGTTCCGGCTGCTCCGAACACAGGAACCACAAATGACTTTTATGTAGAGATAGAGTACTCGGTCAACGGGAGCGGCCATACAGCCTGCAAGGCAGTCGGGGACTACTGGACAAGGGCATTCAGCGCCTCCGGCGACGGCTTTGTCTTCGAGCCGGGCAAAGCCTATGAGTTTAACATCGTAATAGGAGACGGACAGGGACTTAAGTTCGTCGAGCTGAACGTTAATGAAGTGGCGGGATGGCAAACGGATCCGGGGATAGAAGTGCCAAGGCCGGCAGTACCCGTTAAAGATTATGTGGAGATCGACGGTGTGAAATGGGCAAAATATAACGTCGACGCGCCCAATACATTTGTAGCCAGTGAGACTGATTTTGGCATGTACTACCAGTATGGAAAAGGTACAGTCGGGTGGAACTGTACAGCCCCGTTGACAAGCACTCCGGTAGGCATCACTTGGAATACTTCCTTTTATGACGTCGATGCGTGGGATATGGCCACTCAAAATCCATGCCCTGCGGGCTGGCAGATTCCATCTCGTGACCAGATGACCAATCTTGTGGCTCACGCAATAGCTTTCATTCAGAACTACAAATCCAGCGGTGTGGACGGGCAAACTTATTCAGACGGGGGAGAGACGCTGTTTTTTCCGGCAGCGGGTTGTATTTCGCAGGTTCAGATGACTAATACCATGATTGGTCGTGGGTTTTATTGGTGCTTGGGCGGTCCCAATGGAGAAACAGTGCAGCCAGTCTGCCAGCGGTTCGAACTAAAACTGACGGCCACCGTAACAGACGGGTCTTGGAGGTACGGAGAGAGCGTGCGTTGCATTAAGATATAAAATATACGCGGGACTCTAGTCCGGATATTTGAATGCGGTTATAGCCCGGAATAAACCGGGCTACTCGTCCGTTGCCCTTTTGGATTTGCAATCATTGTTGGCCGGAAGATTTTCGGACCAACAATGATTTTAAATCTGTGGCTAAAGAATCACCGGATTACAAATCCGATAAGACGGATGCATAACAACTTCCTCTGCAAAAGAATACAACTTCTTCTCAACGGACGGGATCAGGCTCGCCGGCTCTACAGCCAGCCACAAGTTTCTTGAATATAATTTAAAAGAATTAAAGGATAAAAATAACAAAAGAACCTGTGTAGCAAAATTTACACAGGTTCTTAGTATAATGCAGTAAGTATTGCCATGGAAATTATTCAGGAATTCTTTCCGGTCAGTTCCTTTGCCAGTTGTATGTAATCCAAAGCCCCTTTTGAATCGGCATCATAGACAATGACAGGTTGCGCATAACTCCGCGATTCGCTTAATTTGACATTTCGCTGTATGACCGTAGTGAATACCAACTCATTGAAATGACCCTTCACTTCTTCCCCCGCTCGCGCAGACGTCCCGTCTGTGTGTTGCGTAGCAAACATTTTAGCCCTGTCAACAAGACACGGACTTGGAAGTCCGCGCCAGCGCGGTGTCAACAACTTGTATCTCGTATCTTGTCTACTCGTATCTCATATAACTTTCAGCCGGCTAAAAGCTTAATCTACCTATTTAGCTTTATGCTTCTCCCCGTAGATATGATGTATTATACCATCTACCAACCCCACTTTAGGTACATATATCTCTCCTATTTTACATGCCTTACTTACTATAAGGAATATTTTAAGAGCAGGAATGATGACATCGGCACGGTATGTATTCAATTTAAAATTCTGAATCCTCTCTTCATAACTCATATCCTTCAAGGTATCGTACAATACCTTTAACTCGGGATAAGTCAGATATTCCTTTTCCCTTTTACCCAGCATTTTATGCACCTTGTTGATATTTCCTCCGGAAGCAATTATGCTGAGAGGTGCGTATTTCTTATATATTTCTTTCAACCACGATTTGAAGCGTTGTTCCTCATCTTCTTTTACAGCATCCACAAGCATACGTACAGTTCCCAACTGGAAAGAATTCGAAGTGATTTTTTGCTGGTTACCGAATACTACGACCTCGGTACTTCCTCCTCCTACATCAACATACAGATAACTACGGTTTTTGTCCATCAAATTGTTCAAGCCTCCGGCTTCATATATTATATCAGCTTCCTCCTGTCCACTAATGATTTCTATATCGATACCGCTTTTTTCGAGGATGGTCCCGGTTATATCTTTCCCGTTCTTAGCATCACGCATGGCACTGGTGGCACAGGCCCTGTAATCCGTAACCCCATAGGCTTTCATTATATGGGAAAAGCCTTGCATGGCATCGATCAGACGTTGTTTCTTATCTTCGCTTATCTCATTTTTAGTGAATACGTCTTCCCCTAGCCGGATGGGTACACGCAGGAAGGCGACTTTCTTGAAGTCGGTACCTGTTCCGGAAGTTTCTATATTATTTATCAATAGGCGGATAGCATTAGAGCCTATATCTATGCCGGCAAATATATCGGTGTTCATCTGGTTTCTTTATTGAGGTTTTTATAAAAGTCGTACAGGGCCATTTGGGAACGGCACGGCGGATTATCTCCTTTCTCTACATATTCGTTACTACCAAATATGGTAAGATCCCGTGCTTTTTCGTTATCAGACCACTGTATACTGAAGAATTCTTTTAAAGTTTCTTTTATCTTTTTATCAAGTATAGGGGTACCTACCTCGACCCGGCGGTCAAGATTACGGGTCATCCAGTCGGCACTCATTATATATATATTTTCATCACCATTATTGTGGAAAATAGCAAGCCGCGCATGCTCCAGATATTTATCTACAATACTGATAACCCTGATATTTTCACTCTGGTCTTTTACCTGAGGCTGCAGGCAACAGGCTCCTCTTACTATCAGGCGTATTTCCACTCCGGCCTGACTGGCTTTATACAGCAGACTTATCATATCCTCATCGGTAAGACTGTTGAATTTAGCATGTATATATGCTTTTTTACCACCCTGGGCATTCTTTATTTCCTGTTTTACTAACGTTTCAAATTGCTCCCTCATGTAATACGGGGAAATCATCAGCTGCTTAAACGAAAAGTGTTTATGCGTATTAAGTAAGAAATCAAAAACAGCCGCAGCATCGGCAACTATTTGCGAATTGGATGTAAACAGACCGAAATCACCATAGATTTGCGCTGTCGATTCATTAAAGTTACCAGTACCAATATAGGCATATCCTCTATCTTTACGTTGCACCAGTACCAGTTTGCTATGTACTTTCAATCCATTTGCGCCATGTATGACTTTTATTCCTTCCTTTTGCAGCAATTCGGAATATTCAACATTCTGCTCTTCATCAAAGCGCGCAAGTAGTTCGAGCAGAACGACGACTTTCTTTCCGTTCTTCGCCGCATTTATCAGCGCATTTATCACTTTCGAACGTTCTGCCACACGGTAAAGCGTTATATATATGCTTTCCACTTTGGGGTCGATAGCCGCTTCACGGAGAAAGTCGATAAAATGGTTGAATGTATGATAAGGATAATTAAGTAGAATGTCTTTTCTGCTTATAACTTTTAATATACTCGAAAATGCTTTTATATCAGGATGCTGTAAGGGCTCAGGACTTTTACTTTCCAGATCGGGACGGACTTTCGGAAATTTCATCAGATCACGCATCAAATGGTATCTGCCGCCGGCATCCAGTCCTTCATTTCCTTTCAGTCTCAACTTAGTGGCGATTATATCTAATAAGTCATCCGGCATTTCCTTGTCGTAAATCAGGCGTACAGGCTGTCCGTGCAGACGGTTCTGTAATCCGTCTTCCATCTTTTCTATCAGGCTCTTCGATATATCGTCATCCAGAGTCAGCTGTGCGTCACGCATCAGCTTGAATGTATAGGCCGATATATATTTGTAATTGAACATGAAAAATATTTCGTCGAGGCACAGCCGGATAATATCATCAAGAAAAATAATATCATTCCTGTCTTTCACAGAAGGCAACACGATGAACCGGGGACATGAACTGCTTACCGGTATCTGAATAATAGCATACCGTGGATTTTTACAGTTCTTACCTGAGGTCATCTTTACAGCATGATAGATATTGTTATCCTGCAAAAATGGTATCTGAGTTGTTTTCTTTAAAATAAGAGGAACCAGTCGCTGACTGACAACAGATGAAAAATAATCGCGACAGAATTGTTTTTGTTTTCTGCTCAATTGCTTTTCATTAATAACATATATTCCCTGTTGTTCCATTTCGTCGAGAACCTCGGTATAGGTATGCACAAACTTTTTTTGTCCCGCATATACTCCGGCATTTACAAGGGGTAACAGTTCTTTGCCTGTGTATCCACCCGAGAACCGGGGCGTTTTTTTCCCCTTTATCTGGCTCAACCGGACAATATTGGCTACCCGGACCTTGATAAATTCATCCTGGTTGTTCGAGAATATTCCCAGAAAGCGGAGCCGTTGCATCAAAGGTACGCTCTTATCCTGCGCCTCCTGCAATACACGTTCATTAAAAGCCAGCCAACTTAAATCTCTGTTATTTATCATTACACAAGTGTTGTAAGGTGTCTGAGAAAGGTTTTTTCAGCCGAATCCACCCATTTGCGGAATGAATCGCCCGAATTTTCCTTCGTTTCCATATAATTCAATAACACACTTATATTAAAATTGTTCCCGATAACCCCTCCCCCAAAAGATGCGGTATCAGCAGCATTTACTTCTTGTTCTATATGTGCCGGTATCATCATTATAGGTTTGTCGAGGTAAAGGGCTTCACATACCGACTCAAATCCGGCAGTGGTAACATATCCCCGGCATCCGCTCATAAAGTTAAGGAATTTTTCATCATCAATTGTGTGAAGTGTTAAATTTTTATCGATGTATTGCTCTTTATCAGCATCTTTTTTATCCCAGAAGAAATGCAGATTAATATCGGGATGCTTTGCATGCCATGTCCTTACTTCTGTCTCATAACCGTGGTTCAGCATATAACCCAATATGTAGTCTCCCTTTGTAGGTGTAAGGTCTAATACTTCTTTCCTTAGTAATGGGGGAACTACGGCAATACGTTCCGGTATATAATCCTTCAAAGGATAAAATGATAGGGCAAGGGTCTTGGTGGCCCCTACGCTACATAATAAAGTATGCAGGCGAAGAAACATCATACCCTGTCCGTCTCCTTTGCCATGTGTATATCCGGGATGTTTGAGAAGGTATTGGTGTCCTATGTTAATAACGGGAACATCCATACTGAAACGCAAGTGGGCAAAACCAGTCAGTATTTCATAGAAATTGATTACGACATCCGGCTCGTTTTTCTTTATACGCCTGTGTATTTTTTCTATGCTTTTCTTATACTTTCTGAGCCTTTTAGGTGTAATGTTATATAATATCGTTTTTAGCAGGTGTATATGTTTTTTATCTTTTTTGAAACTGAAAGACAGTGTGTCGAAATCCCGGACTTTCGCTCCTATTTTTTCATAAAAGAAATCCGGTATCTCCCTTACTTTACTTTTCCCGATCAGTACTTCAACTACTTCGTGCCCGTTGCGGCGCAGTATTTCGGATAGGGCTATGGCTTGTGTCATATGTCCGCGACCGTCTCCCTGAACGATGAATAGGTATCTCATATGGCTAATTTTACTTTTTCAGGGATTTTATCCTCTTTTACAACTTCCGTCACCTTTTCTTCCTGAGCGTACATGACTACTTCCCAGTTTCCGTCATAGTCCTCAGTCAATGCGGATAAGGATTCTACCCAGTCACCCGAATTGAGATACAATATTTCATCATAATAAGCCTTTTCAGGGTGGTGAATGTGCCCGCAGATAACACCATCGCACTTTTTCTTCCGAGCTATTTCCACAATATGCTTCTCGTAGTCACTAATGTAGGAAACGGATGCTTTCACCCTTTTCTTTACCTCACGCGAAAGTGAATAATACGGCAAGCCTTTCTTCAAACGCCTGTTGTTGTAATATTTATTTACCCACATCAGGAGGGTATAACCTATATCGCCGATTTTCGACAGCCAGCTGTAACGGCTGGTAACCATATCGAATACGTCGCCGTGTATCACATAGAAACGCTTGCCGTTGCTCGTATGTATGTAATCCTTTACAATCTTTATATTCTGGAACTGGAGAGGCAGGATACGATCAAGAAAGTCATCATGATTCCCTCTCAGGTAGATGATTTTCGTATCGTGTTGGATATCCAGCAAGAGCTTTATAAAGTTGCTGTGGCGTTTTTTCCATTTTGCTTTTTTCCCGCGCATGAGTTGCCACCCGTCGATGATGTCACCGCATAGGATGAGCGTGTCACATGTATTTTCTTTCAAATACTTTGTAGCTTCTTTGGCTTTCGACCATTTCGAACCTAAATGTATGTCCGATAAAACGATGGTCTTGTGATGTTTTTTTTGATTCATATCTATTCTTTTTTTATCGTTAACAAAAGAATAAATATATTATGACAGCACTGTTAAGGTCTCATGAATAAACAGTTAAGCGGGCTGTTTTCCTCTTGACTGAGGCTGAGAAGATTCTTTAATATCAGGTGTTGATACGGGCATATAGTTTTTCAGGTATAAATCTTTGATTATACCGTCGGCTACACCGATTATAGGTGTTTCTATAACCAAAGCCCGTGCCAGTTTCATTATACGCAGATATATATCAATGGCCGGAAGGAGAACATCTGCCCGGTTCAGGTTTATGTTATATTTGAGAAGACGTTCCTCGTAACTCATCTTTCTCAGTTTACACGAAAAACTAACGAGTTCTTCCCGCCTTATGCGTCCACAGCGGCGAAGCAGTGAGTCCAGTTTATTTATATTGCCTCCGGAGCCTATCAGGGATACTTTTACAAAATCTTTGCAATATTCGGCCAGCCAGTCTTTCATTCTTTCCCATTCGGCTCTTTCCTCTTCCTGAGATAAATTCCGTAAGGTTCCCAATCTGAATCCCTCCGTGGCAATCTCTTTATTCTGATGGAATATAACCATTTCGGTGCTTCCGCCACCTACATCAGTGTATATATAGGCCCGATTTTCTTCCAGAAGTTCGTCTATACTGTTTGTCAGTATAAAACGTGCTTCTTCTTTACTGTCTACTATCTCTATTTCTATACCCGATTTGGCATATACATAATCGAGCACTTCATTAGCGTTTGTTGCTTCCCTGATGGCTGATGTAGCGCAGATACGCCATTTTTCCACATCATTTACCCGAATCAGGCCATAGAAAGCCTGCATCAGTATAGCGAGTTTTTCTTTTTTCTGTTCACTGATCAATCCGGTAGAAAATGTGTCTTCTCCTAACTTTAGAGGTATACGTATCAGGGAATCTTTTTTGAAGATTGCTTTGCCATGATAGTCGAGTACATCCGTAATCAGCAGACGTACTGAGTTGGAGCCAATGTCGATAGCCCCCAATCGTTTTATATCCATCTCTTTACATTTTTGTTTCGTCAAAAGTATGAGAAGGCGATTACGAAACGATTAAGCAGCGGTTAAGTTTGGAATCAGGAAACTAAAATTCGTTAAACAAGTTATTAAACAACCTTTTCGATGAAGATTGCTTCAAATAAATTTTTGGCTTTTTCTTTTACTTCCTCCATATCTACTTTATAGCCCAACTCTTTCTCCATTGAAGTTACTCCTTTGTCAATAAAGCCACAAGGATTAATAAGCGAAAAAAAAGATAAATCGGTATTTACATTCAGTGCAAATCCATGCATAGTTACAAAGCGGCTGCTACGTACTCCGATGGCGGCGATCTTCCGCGTTTTTGAAGGTGTGGTTGTATCGAGCCATACGCCTGCCGCACCGTCGAGGCGTTCCGACCGGATATCATAAGTTCGAAGAAGCCGGATAATAATTTCCTCTACGTTAAAGATGTATTGACGTAAGCCTATACTATAAAATTCCAGATCAAATATCGGATAACCAACAAGTTGTCCAGGGCCATGGTAGGTAATATCACCTCCCCTGTCTATTTGGAAAAGTGACACACCTTTTTCTTTCAGATAAGTTTCCTGAAAGAGTAAATTCTCTTGTTTGCCATGTTTGCCGATTGTGATAGTATGGGGATGTTCGCAGAAGAGCAGATGATTTTCGGGCCTGATCCCTTTATCCTTGCAGGCTAAAGCCTCTGCGAATAGCTGCTGCTGATAGTCCCACGCTCTGCCGTATTCTATTGTTTTCAGATCTTCGTATATCATATGAGTTATCTATTTTTTTACTTTTCCCGGATTTTTATTTATGTAATCTTTCCAACTTGTAAATTTTACTTCCTGAGAAGGGTTATTTGTTTGGAAAAAATGGCAAACCGCAGCAGCTAATCCGTCGGTGGCATCCATCTGCGGCAACATATTTTCATCCGGTATTTTCAGAAAGTTTTGTAACATATAGGCAACCTGTTCTTTAGCAGCCCTTCCGTTTCCGGTAATCGACATCTTTATTTTCAATGGAGCATATTCAAAAATGGGAATATCCCTCGATAAAGCAGCAGCCATAGCCACACCCTGAGCGCGACCGAGTTTGAGCATACTTTGCACGTTCTTTCCAAAAAAGGGAGCCTCAATGGCCAGTTCATCAGGTAAAAATTCGTCAATCAGGCCGATTATCCGCTCAAAAATACGGCGAAGTTTGAGATAATGGTCATCATACTTACTTAACTGGAGTATACCCATAGCCAGCATCTCAGGTTTGTTATTCACCACCCGGAGAACGCCATACCCCATTACCTGGGTTCCCGGGTCGATACCCAGAATAATCCGTTCCTTTTCTATCATTATAATTCGATTTCTTCCAGTAATGTAACAAATCCCAGAGCTTTATTCCCGAAGCGTACCATAATTTCTTTTTGTAAATCCAGACCTTCTGTCTCGAACCAGTGGTTGAGTGTGTCTACATTTTTTACTTTGAATTGCAGGGAATAACTGCTGCCGCTTTCCTCATGTTGTGCATGGATATGGGCGAATCGCGGTTCATGCAGGAATCCGCTGGTAGCAGCTTTCGGGATATATGTTTCTTTCATGTAGCTAATGTAATCACTGCAAGCATCGTCTTCTACATGAAAAGTCGTATTGAATATTATCATTTGTAAGTTTATTATATTTAAACAAAAGTACAAAAAGTTTATCTATATATAACTTTTGGCTACCAGCTGATAGTTGATAGTTGATAGTTCTTTGAAAAAATTAATTAGCAAATTTGAAACATCGTTCAACGGAACGAAGTGTAGTTAAAATTAGCATATTAGCAAATGTTTTAAACTAAAAGTGATAAGTGAAAAGTTATGAGTAACAAGTTTTTTAGAGTTCTAGTATACTAGAAACTAGTACCCTCGCTCGCGCAGACGTCTCGTCTGTGTGTTGCAAAGCAAAAGAAAGATTGCTCTTTGAGCAAGACACGGACAAAATGTCCGCGCCAGCGGGGGTGGCGGGCAGTTACGAGTTAGCTGACACCCTGTTTTGTTTCACGCAAAGACGCAAAGGCGCAAAGGTTTTAGATATTACAAGTTGTTAACTGATATATCTTACCTTTTTGCTCGTTTATAGTTGATGGACTTGTTTTTCTAAGTAAGACCTGATAAGTTATTTCATAAAAAAGCCCGTACATTACTGCACGGACTTTATATAAAGAGATTAAAATATTAATATCCTCTGATAGCTTTAATTCCCGGAAGAACTTTTCCTTCGATGAACTCAAGCAATGCACCACCGCCAGTAGATACATAAGATACCTGATCGGCAAGGTTGAACTTGTTAACAGCAGCAACAGAGTCCCCGCCACCTACAAGAGAGAAAGCTCCGGCTTTGGTTGCAGTAGCAATCGCTTTGGCAACAGTTTCGGTACCATGAGCGAAATTGTCGAATTCGAATACACCCACAGGACCATTCCAAAGGATCGTTTTGGAAGCCATGATAACATCTGTGAATTCTTTTTCACCTTTAGGCCCTATGTCGAAACCAGACCATCCGTCAGGGATATTGCCGGCATCAGCAAACTGTGTATTGGCATCGTTAGCAAATTTGTCACCAAGCTTGGCATCACTTGCTATAACAAGATTTATACCGTTGGCTTTAGCTTTCGCCATAATGTCTTTGGCAAGTTCCAGTTTGTCATCTTCGCAAAGAGAATTACCTATCTTGCCACCATTCGCTTTTTCGAATGTGAAAGCCATACCACCGCCGATGATAAGGTTATTCACTTTGTCAAGCAGGTTTTCGATGATATCTATTTTCGAAGATACTTTAGATCCTCCGATAATTGCTGTGAACGGACGTGCGGTATCTTTCATTACTTTTTCTACAGCGTCGATCTCTTTCTGCATCAGGTAGCCGAACATTTTATGTTCTGCATCGAAATAATCAGCAATAAGTGCAGTAGAAGCATGTGCACGGTGAGCAGTTCCGAAAGCGTCATTTACATAAACATCCGCATAAGAAGCAAGTGTCTTTGTAAATTCTTTCTGGCTTTCTTTGATTGCTTTCTTTGCAGCAGCCTTAACTTCATCGCTTGCATCATCAGCTAAACCACGTGGCTTGCCTTCTTCTTCGGCATAAAAACGAAGATTTTCAAGCAAAAGAGCTTCGCCCGGTTGAAGAGCAGCCGCTTTTACACCGGCTTCTTCGCCTACACAGTCGTTAGCGAATTGTACATCGACTCCAAGAAGTTTGGATACATGGGCTAGAATATGTTTCAGCGAATATTTTTCTTCCACACCTTTAGGGCGTCCAAGGTGAGATGCGATGATCGGGCTACCACCGTCGGCTATGATTTTTTTTAGAGTCGGCATAGCTGCACGGATACGGGTGTCGTCTGTGATGTTAAAATCTGCATCCAGAGGTACATTGAAGTCAACTCTGACGAACGCTTTCTTTCCTGAAAAATTGAATTTGTCAATTGTAATCATGATTGTCTGTAATTAAATATAATTAATATAATTGATTATCAACATGTTGTTTGTTTGGATTTCCTATCCTTAAAAGCGGTACAAATATACTAAATTCTATGGAAGATTTTTTGCTTCAAAATGAAATTATAGTGAATTTTGACTTATTAGTATACATTACTCTGTTATTTGTTAGTCAGACTTTACAAAAGTAATGTGTTTCTGAAATTAATCGGTACAAAACAGTATAAATGCGGAAGAGATTTATCATTAGAGTGTCGACAGAAAGAACGGATGTGCAATTTTTATACAAAATCCGGTAAATGTATCGGATATGTTAAGGCTTGATATATCTTTGTTGAAAAATAAGAATATGAATGAATTGTTAGCCTACGGACTATTGGTCTTTACATCTTTTTTTACCCTTATAAATCCTATTAGCGCAATGCCTGTTTTCCTGGGACTTACTTCCGATATGGAATCGAAAGACAGGGTTGCCGTGGCAAAGCGGGCTGTATTGGTTTCGCTCATTATTGTATTGGTCTTTGCTTTCTCCGGGCAGTTTCTGTTCAGAGTATTTGGTATATCAGTCAACAGTTTCCGGATAGTAGGAGGCGCGATTTTCTTCGTTGTCGGTTTCGATATGCTTAATGCCCGACTGTCTCCGATTAAGGCTAAAGGGTCGGAAATAAAACAGACAATCAAAGATATTGCTATCACGCCGCTTGCCATACCTATGCTGTGCGGGCCCGGAGCGATAACGAATGCTATTGTTTTGATGGAAGATGCCGACAGTATATTGCTGAAAGTTGTATTTGTGGTGGCGTTATGCCTTATGTTACTGGTTACTTATCTCATTCTTATCAGTTCATCGAAACTGATAAAACGGTTTGGCGAAACCGGTATCAATGTAATGATGCGTCTGATGGGACTTATAGTGATGGTAATAGCGGTTGAGTTTTTCCTGGCAGGGATAAGGCCGTTTTTAGAGAGTCTTTTTAATTGAGAATTTCGGAACCGAAGGGGGTATCAAAACTCTTAAATTAATAATATGATGTATGTGTTATACACTATTTAATTTATCGGTTTAAATACTTCGTTCCGCTTAATTTTTTTTAACTCCGAATTATCGGTTTTCAGATTTAACATTTCTATTTTTGTCGTGCTTAGTAAAATAGGAGTGATATACCCGTAAAATATCTTGGGTTAATCTGAGTTTACTAATTATATTTGAGAAAAATCAAACATAAATATAAACGCAAAATAGAATAAAAGTATGGCGCAAGTTGATATTCGAGAACTTACCGAAAGGATACAAAGTAAAAGTTCATTTGTAGAGTCTCTCACAATGGGTATGGACAAGGTGATTGTAGGACAGAAGCATCTTGTGGAATCACTCCTGATCGGTCTCTTAGCCGATGGGCATATCCTTCTTGAAGGTGTGCCGGGATTGGCAAAAACACTGGCTATAAAATCATTGGCGTCGTTGATTGATGCTAAATACAGCCGTATACAGTTTACTCCGGACCTACTGCCTGCCGATGTTATCGGTACAATGATTTACAGCCAGAAAAACGAAGAGTTCTTCGTAAAACACGGACCTGTATTTTCAAATTTTGTATTAGCAGATGAAATAAACCGTGCTCCTGCCAAAGTACAGAGTGCATTACTCGAAGCCATGCAGGAACGCCAGGTGACAATCGGGGAAAAGACATATAAATTACCGTCCCCATTCCTGGTAATGGCAACTCAGAACCCTATTGAGCAGGAAGGTACTTATCCGCTTCCGGAAGCGCAGGTAGACCGTTTCATGCTGAAAGTAGTGATAAATTATCCGAAGAAAGAAGAGGAAAAATTAATCCTGAGAAACAACCTGACCGGAGATTATGGAAAATTAGCTCCGGTAATGAAAGCGGATGAAATCATTGGCGCCCGTGAAGTGGTGAAAGATGTTTATCTGGACGAAAAAATCGAGAAATATATTGTCGATATTGTATTTGCAACACGTTTCCCAGAAGAAAACGGCTTGACATCGCTGAAAGGAATGATCGGTTTCGGAGCCTCTCCGCGTGCATCTATCAGTCTGGCTTTGGCATCACGTGCATACGCGTTTATCAAACGTAGAGGCTACGTTATTCCTGAAGATATCCGTGCAGTATGTCACGATGTATTGCGCCACCGTATCGGACTGACATATGAAGCGGAAGCCAATAATACGAATTCCGATGAGATCATCAGCGAAATCTTGAATAAGATTGAAGTACCGTAAATCAGGTAACAGTCGACAGTAAACAGTTAACAAGGTTAAGTATATATGATAAGTAATAGTCTTGTTTATGAAAAGGCATATTCTTTTGCCATAAGAATTGTGAAAGCTTATAAATATTTGAGTGATAAACAAGAATATATATTATCGAAACAACTGTTGAGATGTGGTACATCTGTTGGGGCTAATATAGCAGAGGCTAATGGTGCTATCTCCGATTTGGATTTTTCTGCCAAAATGAGCATAGCTTACAAAGAAATATTGGAAACAAAATATTGGTTATCTTTACTTAAAGATACAGGATACGTCGCCCCGGAAAATTTTGAAGACATCTTTACTGATGCAGATGAAATTGCGAAAATGATATATTCGATATTGAAAGTAACCCGTATTAATAAAAATGTTGACTGTTAACTGATAACTGTTAACTGACCAAAATGGAAACAAGCGAATTACTAAAAAAAGTACGTCAGATTGAAATAAAGACCCGTGGCTTGTCCCGCAATATATTTGCAGGGCAATACCATTCAGCATTTAAGGGCAGGGGGATGGCCTTTTCGGAGGTACGTGAATACCAGTATGGAGACGATATCCGCGACATAGACTGGAATGTGACAGCCCGCTACAACAAACCCTTTATTAAGGTATTTGAAGAAGAGCGTGAACTGACAGTTATGCTTCTGGTGGATGTGTCTGCCAGTCAGGACTTCGGAACAAGGAACTCTCTCAAACGCGATATGGTTACGGAAATTGCGGCAACCCTCGCATTCTCAGCCATACAGAACAATGACAAAATCGGGGTGATCTTCTTTTCCGACAAGATAGAAAAATTCATACCTCCCAAGAAAGGTAAGAAGCATATACTGTATATTATCCGGGAACTCATAAACTTTCAGGCAGACAGTGCCAAAACCGATGTAGGAATGGCTTTGAAATATCTGACGAATGTTATCAAGAAGCGTTGTACGACATTTATGATATCCGACTTTGTAGATGTTCAGGATTATAATAATGCTCTGACAATCGCCAATCGTAAACACGACATCGTTGCTTTGCAGGTTTATGATAATCTCGAAACCCAACTTCCGAATGTAGGACTTATGAAGGTTATGGATGCGGAGACCGGAGTGGAACGTTGGGTAGATACTTCGTCCAGAAGGGTACGTCAGGTATATCAGGACTGGTGGAAAAAACAGCAGGAGAATATGCAGACATCATTCAACCGGAGTAAGGTCGATAATGTTTCTGTCCGTACCGATGAAGATTATGTAAAGGCATTGATGGCCTTGTTTAAGAAGAGAAGCTAAATAATTTACTAATGTGAAAATATGCCAATGTGCCAATGAATATAAATATTGATAAACAAGATTGGCATATCGGCACATTAACAAATTGGCACATTAAATATATGTTGAAACTAAAAAATATACTATTGCTTGGCTTGCTTTACTGCCTGGGTTTTTCGCTATCGGCGCAGAAGTCGACGGTAAGGGCAACAATACAGCCATCGGATATCCTGATCGGTGAACAGGCAATCATTAATGTAGAGGTCATTGCCCCCAAAGGACGGGACATTATCTTCCCTGTCTATCCGGATACGCTGATAACAGGTATCGAGGTGCTGAAAATGCTGAAGCCGGATACGGTAATGACAGAGGTAATGACTATCAGTCAGAAATATGTCGTGACTTCGTTCGATTCCACACTCTACCATGTGCCTTATATGCAAGTGCTGGATGGTGTCGATACACTTCGTACAAACGATTTTGGGCTGAAAGTTTCCGCGCCGCAATTATCGGAGCAATCTTTAGCATACCTGGAGCAATTGAAGAATCACCAGACTGATTCCATAGACTTTGAAAAGCTCCAGATATCGGATATAAAAACAGTGCAAGACCCGCCGTTTGTATGGCAGGACTATCTTGAATATTTGTTTATTCCTCTGATTATACTATTGATCCTTGCTCTTATCGGGCTTGCCTTCTACTTCTATATACGGAAGAGAAATAAAGGTTATTTCTTTACCCCGAAAGTAATTTTGCCTCCTCATGTGGTCGCATTACAGGGATTGGATAAGCTGAAAACTTCTAAACTATGGCAGAAAGGACAGGAGAAAGAGTATTATACCGAACTTACAGATATTCTTCGCGAATACATTGACAGGCGATTCAATATAGATGCTCCGGAAATGATATCAGAGGATATTATTGCTTCCGTACATTTGGCTACTGATACAAAATCGGCAACAGATGGCTTATCTCAGATACTGAAATTGGCCGACTTAGTTAAGTTTGCCAAATACACTCCGTTTGCCGATGAGAATGATTTAAGTCTGGTAAACGCTTACCTGTTTGTCAATCAAACAAAAATAGAAGATAGACAGACACTGGAAGAGCAAAAAGATAATCTGGCAGAGAGTCAGACACCGAAAGAAAAAGAAAATAAAGAAGATAAAAAACAAAGCTAAAGATATATGATGGATATAGTATATGCCAATCCGAAATACTTATACTTACTCTTATTGCTGATACCGCTGATTGCGTGGTACATCATTAAGTTGAGGAAGATGCAGGCTGCATTTAAGATGTCTTCAGGCTTTGCTTTTGAGAAAGCACCTTCTACAATAAGAGTTTATCTGCGGCACTTTCCGTTTTTGCTACGGGTGGTTGCAATCGCGTTAGTTATAATTGTGCTGGCCCGTCCGCAGAGCGTCAATTCTTCGGATATATCGAACTCTGAAGGGATTGATATTGTAATGGCTCTCGATATTTCGGGTACGATGATGGCGCAGGATTTCTCGCCTACACGTCTCGAAGCAGCAAAGAAAGTGGCCGCCGAATTTATAAACGACAGGCCTAACGACAGGATTGGTCTGGTCATATTCGGTGGGGAAAGCTTTACCCAATGCCCGCTGACAACGGACCATAAAGTATTGTTGAACTTACTTACAGAGGTTAAATTCGGCATGATAGAGGATGGTACTGCCATCGGGCTAGGTTTGGCTAACTCTGTAAACCGGTTGAAAGACAGTAAATCCAAATCACGGGTTGTAATACTCTTAACTGACGGTTCCAATAATGCCGGACAAATTGCACCTTTAACAGCCGCGGAACTGGCAGCGTCTTATGATATACGTGTTTATACCATAGGAATCGGTTCCAGAGGGACATCTACAGCAAGGATAATGACACCTTACGGCTTGCAGACTATGCAAGTATCAGGCGACTTTGACGAGCGTACATTGACGGAGATAGCAGCCATTACCAAAGGGCAATACTTCCGTGCGACGGATAATACCAGCCTGAGTGCGATTTACGATGAGATAGATCAAATGGAAAAAACCCATATAAGTGTAAATACTGTAACCAAGCGTAAAGAACTTTACTTGCCATTTGCCATCTTTGCTCTAGCTTTGGTGGGACTGGAATTGGTTCTTCGCCGTACATGGTTGAGGAATATACCTTAAAATAATTAGAAATTAGAAATTAGGAATTAAGAATTAAGAATGATGATGGGCTAAGGGTTTGTTTATAACGTATTAAAGCTTGTAACTCGTAACCTGTAACTCGTAACTACGAAATAGTATGTTTAAATTTGGAAATCCTGAATATTTGTACCTGTTTTTTGCCATACCTGTTTTTGTGATAGGCTTTATTTTCCTGAATATAAGGAAAAGGAAAAGTGTGGAAAAACTGGGAACACTTGCATTGGTAAAAAGAATGATGCCTGAACTTTCATTGAAACGTTCATATCTGAAATTCTGGGTTATACTTGTAGCCATCGGTTTTGGCATAGTCGTTCTTGCACGTCCGCAGTTTGGGACTAAAGTAGAAAAAGTGGATAAAAAAGGGATAGAACTGGTTATTGCCATAGACGTATCTAATTCGATGATGGCTGAAGATATAAAACCAAGTAGGTTAGCTAAAGCAAAGCAAATGCTGACCCGTATTATCGATGAACGCAGGGACGATAAGGTGGCTATAGTTGTATTTGCCGGAGAGGCTTTTATCCAGCTACCTCTTACACCTGATAATCAGTCAGCTAAATTATTCCTGGAAACTATTGATCCCAGTCTTGTGCCTGTTCAGGGTACAGCAATCGGTAGTGCAATAGATATCAGCATGAGTTGTTTTTCTAATGATACGGATATAGACAAGGCTATTGTCTTAATTACCGATGGTGAAGGACATGAAGGCGACGCGGAAGGAGCCGCAGCGCGGGCAGCTGAGAAGGGTGTACATGTCAATGTTGTGGGCATAGGTACTACCGAAGGTGCAATGATTCCTGTATCGCCGGGTTCAAACAATATGAAACGTGATACTCAGGGGCAGCCGGTCGTGACAAAGCTGAATGAAGAGATGTGCCGCCTGATAGCAAAAGCCGGAAAAGGGCTTTATGCGCATGCTGATAATTCGAATAGTGCACTGAAAAGCCTGCAAGCGGAGTTGGAAAAATTACAGAAAAAAGAAATAGATGGAATAGCATATTCCGAATATGATGAAAAATATCAGATTTTCGCTTGGGTTATGTTGGCACTGCTTCTACTGGAAATATGTATTTTTGATAAAAAGAACAGGATATTCCGGAATATTAGATTGTTCAAATAATTGAGAATGTGAAAGAAATGATGAAAAAAATTATATTTATAACATTATTCGTATTTGTAACTATCAGCCTATCCGCCCAGAAGGGAGTTAGAAAGGCTGTGCGAACAGGAAATAAGGCATATAATGAACAACGATATGGTGCGGCTGAAACCGAATACAGCAATGCGCTGAAAGAAAATGCAAGTTCGAAAGAAGCTTCTTTCAATTTGGCTAACACATATTATAAGCAGCAGAGATGGGATGACGCGCTAAAAGAATACCAGCATTATCTGACTTTGGAGAATGAAGATGAAACAAAGATGAGTTCAGCCTGGAATAATATGGGTAATACATTCCTGAAAAAGAAAGGGAATGAAAAAGGACAGCAAATGCAGATGGCTCAGGGGGGACAACCTCAACAGGGGGGAGGACAACAGGCGGATAATTTGAAGCAGTCGATGGAAGCCTATAAAAATGCCTTACGCCTGAATCCTAAAGATGAAGAAACCCGCTACAATCTGGCTGTGGTTCAGAAAATGATAAAAGATAAAGAAGATCAGGACAAAGACCAGAATAAAGATAATAAGCAAGACCAGAATAAGGATCAAAAGCAAGATCCGAAACAAGACCCTAAGCAAGATCCGAAACAGGACCCTAAGCAGGATAAGCAAGACCAGAAGCAGGATCAGAACCAAATGTCGCAGCAAAATATGCAACAGATACTTCAGGCTTTGGAACAAGACGAGAAAGAAACACAGGAACGTGTAAAACAAGCTAAAGCTCAGGAACGAAAACAGAAGAACGAAAATAACAGAAAACAAAATAAAGACTGGTAATGAAGAGAAAAGGATATAGCTATTCAATTTGTCGGTTCTGCTTGTCAGTTGTATTACTATTCCCCTTTTTGTCGATGACCATTGGCCAGAATGTCAAGATAAATGTAAAAGCGCCCGAAACAGTGTTCACAGGGGAACAATTCAGAGTGGACTATGTAGTTGAAAGCGATAATGATATAAGAGAACCGGTAATAATAAAGAATATGGAGGGCTTCACCATATTGTATGGCCCTTCTGTTTCATCGTCGAGGGCAGTCAGGTTTAATAATGGCAAACGAATAACAATGTACATGACTACATCTTATTATTATCTGAAAGCCCCGAAAAAAGGGAAATATACTTTACCCCGGGCCGAAATAACGGTAAATAATAAGAAATACAAGGCCGGGGCGGTCAAAGTAGAAGTGAAGTCGCTAAAAGATATGGCGGACGAGGTCGATGCTTTTGTAAAAACAACCGTATCCAGAACAAGTGTAAATTTGTCTGATACATTGACGCTGACATATAAGTTATATACAACTAAAGAAATTAAGCGTATAATAAATACGGATTTTCCTGTTGTGAAAGATTTTTATACAACTAATGTAACACGCTCGCGTCAAACCTTTACTGATGAGGTTGTGAATGGTAAAACTTATAAGGTAGTCGAGCTTAGGCGCTTAATACTTCAACCTCGTAATCAGGGGCAAATGACTATTCCCGAAGGGCAGATATCGGTAGAATATTCTACTCCGACAGGCCGAAAAGTACGAGATATGTGGGGAGACGTGTACGATGAGACGATAAGAAGTGAAAAGTCTTTAATAATAGAGCCCGTAATAATACGGGTACAAGACCTGAAAGCAATATAAGTAAACGTTGATATTTAATATTACACTTTAAAGTTATGACTTTCGACCGATGCTATATTTAGATGGACAAACAACGTTCGACGGAACAAAGTGTAGTCAATAAGTAGGTCTGAGACCTTAAAGTTATTATTTTTGTATTTTGAATAAAAAAATAGACCTAACGAAAAAGAGTAAATAGAGTAATGAAAAAGTATCTGATTTTATTGACATTATTACTCATAAGCATTTCAAGCATATTTGCTGATAACATCACCTTTGTTATTAGCGCCCCTGCTTCTACAGTGAAGGGTGCACAAATCCAGTTGCAGTATGTATTGAAAGGTGGTGAAAGCAGGGAAATCCATGTGCCGGATGAGATAAAAGGTTTTGACGTGCTTTACGGACCATCTGTTTCGCAAATGTATAGTTCTTCGAACATCAATGGAAAAGTGACTTCGGAGAGTAACATAACCTATACATATCTATTGTTGGCAAAAGAAGAAGGTACCTTTACCTTACCTTCAGCATCAGTAAAAGTAGGTGGTAGCAATTATAAATCGAATACTGCCCAGATAAAGGTCTTACCTCCCGATAAGAACGCTCAGCCGCAACAGCCCGGACAGCAGGTAAAGCCCACAACATCTTCTTCTACAGCCGGAAATGTCAATCCGAATGATGCTTTTGTAAGGGCGATATTCTCCAAAACTAAGGTGAAAGAACAGGAAGCGGTGACTGTAACATTCCGTTTCTACACAGTACTGAATATAAGAGATGTAGGGAAGATACAATTTCCTGAATTTGAAGGCTTCATGACCGAGGATTTCGAACTTCCGGCAAATCGCCAGATGGCTTTGGAGCATTATAACGGACGTAACTATTATACTGTAGATGTAAAGAAAACGCTCTTATTCCCTCAACGGTCGGGTAAAATGACGATACCGTCGGGTACAATGGAAATCGTATTTGAAGTGGCTTCGGGTAAAAAAGTGCAGACGTTCTTCGGCCCTCAGGAAGTAATGACCGAGGCTAAAAAAACATTGAAGACAACACCTGTTACAGTCGATGTATCTGCGCTTCCGATACAAAATAAGCCCGCTAATTTTTCGGGAGGAGTGGGAGACTTTTCGTTCAAACCGTCTATATCCGCAGAAAAAATTAAGGCAAACGACGCTGTTACTATCAAGCTGGACATAACAGGGACGGGGAATCTCAAACTTATAAAGAATCCCGAAGTCAAGTTCCCTAAAGATTTTGAAACTTACGATCCGAATGTAAAGAATGATTTTAAGTTGACTGAGAATGGTTTATCGGGTACAAAATCAATAGAATATATGTTCATTCCCCGTTATCCGGGTAAATTTACAATACCTGCCATCGAATTCTCCTACTTCGACACCAGAACCGGTGCTTATAAAACCGTTTCGTCCCCATCATACACATTGGATGTAGATAAAGACCCAAATGCGGGAAAGAATGTGTCTACCAGTTATTCGAGCCAGAAAGAACTTGAAATGGAGCAGGATATCCGTTACCTTAAAACAGGAAATTATTCATTTACAGACCCTCAAAGTTTCTTTGCAGGCTCCCTTTCATATCTTCTGTGGTATCTGATTCCGTTAGTTCTGTTTATTACATTTACTATAGCATACAGGAAGCAGATAAAGGCGAATGCCGATATAGCTATGATGCGTACCAAGAAAGCGAATAAAGTGGCGACTAAGCGTCTTAAACTGGCAAAGAAATATTTACAGATGCAACAGAAAGATAGTTTCTATGAAGAAATCCTGCGTGCTGTATGGGGTTATCTGAGTGACAAGCTGACAATCCCGGTTGCAGACCTGAACAGGGAAAATATTGAAATTGAATTGTTGAAATACGGTGTGGGAGATGATCTTATAAGCCAGTTTATTAACATACTGGATACAGGGGAATTTGCCCGTTATGCTCCGTCCGAATTCGGGCATGCAATGGATGATCTCTACAACAATACAGTAGATGCTATCGGTAAAATGGAAAGTACAATTAAGAAAATAAAATAAGGTCTGATGAAACGAATCATATTATCTTGCCTATTCATATTTGCTATATATTCTGTTGCTTATGCACAGGATTCTATCCCGGTTGCGAGTGATTCGCCGGCAACTGCGACAGAAAGCCAACAGCAACCCGAAACTTCTTCCGATCCGGCTACAACGGCTTACAATGAAGGTGATTTCCGTAAGGCTATTGAAATACTGGAAGCTCAGAAGAACGAACAATTGGAAAAAGGGTTGGAATCAGCCCAATTGTATTATAACTTAGGCAATGCTTATTTCAG